>Ga0209172_10000366_pt1 | contig 127782 bp, 111 predicted proteins | sample LarsenN4metaG_FD_184113 | JGI IMG/M metagenome (GOLD analysis project Ga0209172, IMG submission 184113) | Hot spring sediment bacterial and archeal communities from British Columbia, Canada, to study Microbial Dark Matter (Phase II) - Larsen... ... | reverse complement strand
AGTTACTCTTATTTTGTCCATATAATAAAAAGCCTTTCAGGCCTCTTTATCTGGGCGATACTGGAGTCGAACCAGTGACCTCTTGCATGTCAAGCAAGCACTCTAACCAGCTGAGCTAATCGCCCGGTTAATAACTTATTATAGCACCAGCTATTCATTATTGTCAAGTCAGGGAGAAACACTGAGATAGAATCAAACTCGGAGGCTCACGCGGTCTTCAAAAACTGCGGGTCAGCCAGGAGCCGCTCGATGACCAAACTCTCAATCAAAGCAGAATCGTAGAACCCCTGGGCCAGGCGCTCTTTAGCCAGCTGGACCTTGTCTGGCCGAATGCTGGACGGCTTAGAAGCCAGTCCACGGCCTCTCTTATGGGTGGCTCTTTTTCTCATAAAGTCTGGTTATTTCAGTTCTACTCTCTTTATCGACTGCCGCATATTGGTACTTTATGCGGCAGGCTATCTCTTAATTTATTACGAGGAAGCTCCCCAGGCAAGTTGAAAATAAAAACTGCAAATTAAACTCCGCTTCCCGATTCGCTAGCCCTTGGCTCTGGCCAAAAGCTCAAACAGATTGTGCCGGCTGGTATAAGGTTTCTTATCCTGAATGACCTGTCTGGCCTTGTTAGCAGAGGGATTGACTATCACCGGGGTCAGAAGATTGACTGTGCTGGCCTTCCACTCTTTTTCCAGATGGACTATGCAAAAGATTTCAATCTGGTCCTCTTTTCTAATTTCCAGCTCCCGGATGAGCTGGGCGCTTAATTCTACGGGGTAATCTGGCACAATTTTTTCAGGATGAATAACTGGCAGAGCTACTTGGGGGTCATCTATAGATTGCAGCCAGAGAAAAGGCTGGCTTTCCGGTGGCCTGATAATCAGATAGCGGCGCAGATTTTCCAGCCCTAAGATTTCCTCAGAAAAGGTAATTATCTCTCTGGCGGAATAGTTGATTTCACCGAAGCGGGAGGTAAGCAGGCGCATGACCCCACCTGACCCATAAAGGGCCTACTTTTCCTCGTAATAAACAAAGCCGGTGTCAAAAGGAGGCAAAGGAGTGCGGTCAGAAGTACAGGGTTTGTCCGGGTTGTGAGTAGGGATCAAACGGCCGGCAGGAATGTTCTTGACCCCAGAGGAGGGCTTGGGCTTGCGGTCAGGATTCTTCTTGGACCAGAGCATTTATTGATTCTGTTTGGGTGAACTTCCTTCTAATTGTTTAGAGCGAATAGCTGCCGCCAAATTATCAACATCCTCTTTAGGAGTCTGGGCCGCTTTTTTGTTCTCCTGCTGAATCTTCAGATAAATTTCCTCCCGATGCACCGCAATCTTCTGGGGAGCTACAATCCCTAAGCGGACCTGCTGCCCCTGAATTCCTAAAACCGTAATCTTGATGTCATCGCCGATGGTGATCGATTCTCCGACTTTACGCGTCAGTATCAGCATGCTTCCCCCTTCCGTTTAACAGCCTAAAGGGTTATCTAAACTATATCATCGGCAAAGGGAAAATTTCCTGAAGAGAAGGCCGATTAAATGAAAGAAACAAAATAAAAAGGGCGTCAAAAGACGCCCTTTTTTGAACAGTCAGAATCTGTCTCTAGAAGTCTAAGCCGGTCTGAATGTAAATCCAGTTGGGATCTTCCAGGTCTACTTTGGTTGCAGAAGCATCGTCTATCACTAGCCCTTGTAAGGCTGAGCCGGTGAAGAAGTGTGACCAGCCGGCTTTGAACCAAAGACCTCCGTTATACTTATACTTAAGGGAGAAGTCCAATTCATTGCCTAAGGTCTTGCTGGTCCAGACACTGTCTCTTCCCATTGTGCCCCCATCACCATCGACTTCAAAACGCGAACCATATGCCCCGTACCATGCATCGCGCTCCTCATTGAGCCAGAAGAAGCTAAAGGCTGCCTGTAAGCTCAATTGCTGCACAGGAGTAACCCCAGCCTTGAGCTCGAGGCTCATGATGTTCTGCATGCCGACCAGGTCCATGTAGCCTAAGTGCTTATGCGGAGAGGGGAATAATCTGACAAAAGTGTTCTTGTCCCCGTCCGCAGAGTCATCGCCGCTGGCATAGGTGAAACCAGCTCCGAAATAGGGTTGGGAAGTCACCTCTTTAAACTTGTACCAGGCGTCCAGTTCGAACATGAAGGCAGAAACGTCGGTCTGGTACCAGTTGCCGAACTGTAGGGCAAACTCACCGGCATAGCCTAGCCCAGTGCCGCCAATCTCACCTTCAGCCCTGGTGCCTAAGGTCCACAGTAGGGTCTTGCTGGTGTCAGTCACTGGGAAAGGGTCTTCATTGGGATCAGTGATAAATCCAAATCCACCTGGAACTCCCAGATTGCCATCTCGGTAGCCATACAGGTAGCCTGACCAAGTGTGGCCTTCCGTGAATTTGGCTGTCCCGTGGAAGCCGAAAAAGTTGATGTTCCCGTAAATATCATCCACCGGGTAGAAAGGCCAGAGCTGAGAATAGAACAGGTCACCGTCAAAATACTCGTGCCTGAACATCAGTTTAATGGCGTCGAAGGACTGGCCATAGTTGCTCCAGTCGTCTGAGCCGACTAACTTCTGGTCGTCGTATTCCAAGAATTGACGGCCGATTTTCAGACCAAATGGGGTGTCCCACAGGCGGTTGACCTGCATATAGGCCTGGGTGACTCCGAAGAAGCCATTGTCATTGTAGTTGTGCAGGTCCGGAGTCATAGCGTCAAAACCCTGGTAGCCGAAAGCGGCATCCCAGCCGAAGTAGCGGGAGTCCTGGAACTGGATGTAGGCAAACTTGTCCTCGTTCAGACTGGCCTTGACTCCAATCCGGGACCTTAACAGGTGCCAGTTGTTGTAGTTGTGGTTAAAGACGTCTGAACCGAAGAAGCCAAAGCCTGGGAAGGCAACCCCGCTCCACAAAAACGGATGCTGCTGCCAGTATTCGTAGCGGTAGCGAATACTGCCATCCACTTCAAAATCAACTGAATTCTTCTCTTTATCCCCCTTGTCATAGTCTTTGGCAAAGCCTAGGGGAAATAAGGAGATTACTGCGAAGAGTGCGAAGAACTTTAGCCTTTGTGGCATAATCCCTCCTCCTGGTTTTAGTTTCATGTTTCTTCCTCTGGCTAACTCAGTCCTCGCCATGAGATAGCCAGTAAAATTTTGGTGAATATACCTCCCCCCTTGGGGCTTGTCAAGAAAAAAATGATAAAAAGAGAAGTTTTTTTGGGATAACTCCTAGTCCTAAAAAAAGTTGGCTGGAGGTGAAAAGCCCGATTTAAATCAACGCAGCTAATTTTCTGCGGAGTAATAAATCCTCAAACTTATGCCGGAAGGATTCCAGGCCCCTCGGAAGTGATGCTGAATTCCTTATAGACATATAAGGATAAAAATCCGCCAGCTCGCAGAATTCGATTCCCACTAAGTATTTCTTCTTGTCTTTCTCCACCCGTTTGACCTTCCCCAGTACGTTATTCAGAGAAGCCAGCCTGGGAATTTCAAAGCTGATGGCTAAGAAGTCATCCTGCTCCAGTTCCGCCGATGTGAGCATGAGCATCCCTCCCCGGCTGATATTGAGCATCAAGCCGGGGGAGTTCCTCAGGGAATATAACTGGCCATTGTTATGGGTGTGTAAAACCCGCTTAAACTTGACCTTGCTTTTCAGCTCCAGGCGGATGAATCTTCTTTTTTGCGAATCAGACTGGGGGGAGGTTTTTCTTAGTGGCATGTGCATCCTTTCAATTTGTATATGCCTCGGTTAGCCGGTGCCTGAGATTTCTCCTTCAGGTAGACAAGCGCTGTTCTTGCACCGCTAAGGAGTGCTGTTGAGCAGCCAGATCGATTATCTTCTGGGTGAAAGCGGTGCGGTAAGTCTCTTTTTCCTTTTGCAGAGAATCGTGTCCCAGAGCAATAGCCACGTTGAAGAACTTCCGGGACTGGGGGTACTCCCCGGCTCTGCGGGAGAGTTCGCCGATTAGATAGGCGGTTTGAATCATCCGGGTGCCGCTTTCCCCTTTGAGCGATTCGAAATATTGGGAATAGTAAGAAATAGAAAATTTGAGAGCTTCAATCTCATTCAAAGGGACTCCGGGCCAGATGCTTTTTAGATCCAAAAGAAAGCCGGTCAGATTAAACTGGTTGGGATTGGCAGGTGCAAAGCTTAAGTTAGCATCCTGTATCTGATTCAGCTGCCCCCAGATTTCCTCCGGCTTTTGGCCATCTGGAACGACCTCTTTCTCTAACTGCCTGAGAATCTCGTCGTAGCTGTAATGTTGTTTGCCCGGTTCTTCTGGCTCCTGGTCTAAGGTAAGAAACTTCTCATCCAGAAGCCCCCGCAGCTTCTCGACCGGGCCAAGATATTGTTCATGCCGCTCGGATAGGTCCTTCAGATTTTGCCCGAGGGTGGGCCAGTCTTTAGAAGAGTCAATTTTTTCCCAATTTTGCCCTTCTCGGAAGACCCAGGCTAGACGGAGATAATAACGGCCCAAATTGTAATTGGAATAGTGGTCTTTGAGTTTCTCATCGAATATGCCTAACAGAAACTTCAGGATTACCCGGCCGAAGGTCTCTTCTGCGGTGCGGTACCCCTTGGCCAATTTATCCAGGGGGCTGCTGGCTTGGGTCTGGAGTTTTTTGTGCCTTTCCACCTGCAGCCTCTGCTGCAGGTTTTCAGTAGCTAATTGAGCACCGTTTAAGCAGGAATGGCCATTGGCTTCTACGGTAAAAAAGCAGTTCGGGCAGGTTTGCATGAAATAAGCCAGGGGATTTACTTGATTGGCTTGGGAATTAAGCCAGACTCTCTGGGAGGGATAAAAATCGGTGTCCGAAGCGGTGACCCGGTAAGACTGGGGATTTAATCTCTGCTCTAAGTAACTTTTTTCACAAGCCGGGCAGGTTACCAGGGCCGGCTCCAGAGGGGAGAGATTTTTATCTGGCATTAACTATTGGGTTAGATGGTCCTCTGCCTTAGCTAAGACTAATAGCCTAAATTCTCCCGGATTAAGTTTCTTAATTTCATGACCGCCTTGGTGTGAATCTGGGAAACCCGGGACTCGGAGATCTGCATCACTTCCCCGATTTCCTTTAAGGTCAGCTCTTCGTAATAGTAAAGAGATAAAACTAATCTTTCCTGCTCGGAGATGTGGTGAAAGGCGGTGGTCAAATAGGCCTTTAATTCTTTGAGCTCAAAATCGCTTAAGACATTGTCATGGTGCTCAGCCTCCAGGGTCTCAACCCGGGGAACTTGGCGGTTGTCATCTTCTTTGTAGACCATCTCATCTAAGGAGAGCATCACCGCTCCGGAAACGTCGCTTAAAGTCTCGTAGACTTCCTGGGTGGAAACTTTCAGATGCTTGGCCAATTCAACCGCACTGGGAGCTCTCCCCAGCCGGTTCTCCAGTTTGTTGGTCGACCTTTCCACCTGCCTGGACTTAGCCCGGGTGGAGCGGGGGACCCAGTCCAAGGCTCTTAATTCGTCTAAAATGGCTCCCCGGATGCGGGGGACTGCGTAGGTCTCGAATTTAACCCCCCGTTTGGGGTCGAAATTGTACAGGGCTTCCATCAATCCCAGAACTCCGGTAGATACCAGGTCATCTAATTCCACTGACTTAGGAAACCCCAGGGCCATTCGCCCGGCCACCGATTTTACTAAGGGGAGGTAACTGGTGACAATCTTGTCCCTGATCTTTAAGTCTTTGGTCTTATGGTAAATTTCCCAATCAGCCTGCGCTATCATTTAGTCCTCCTTAGTTCCTTTTAGTTCAAAATTTGATAGCGCCCCTTTATGCAAGGGACATGCCTCAGGGGGAAAAGCCCGATAATTGAGTTTTAACTCATTGATAGGTCAGGGATTGCCTTAGAGTTGAAAAACCGACAGACAAATGAAAGGATGTAAGAAAGAAGAAAGAACTTCCTCTTATGGCAGAAAATTATTCCCCTGTTAAGGTGCGGCTATGGGAAGAAACCTATTACTTTAAGCCGACTTAATTGCTTCTCTTTCTGGTTTCGTCAGCTCAAATATTTTCTTTAGAATTTCTTTTTCGGAGTTCAACAATTCTACATTCCGGCGCTGCATCACGACTTTAGCAGTCTCGATGAACTTATCCCAGGCATATTCGCGCAGCCCCTCCATATTTCCCCAGGCAAAGGAAGGGATGAACTTGGATCTAATCATTCCGCCACCGAAGATATTAGCTCCGATTCCAATATAGGCTCCAGTGTTGAGCAGCGTGCCAATCCCGGTCTTAACGTGGTCGCCGATGAAGGAGCCGATCTTGCTCTGATCGGTGTCAACATAGCGGTCCGGAAAGTTGACCCGGACTGCAGAGTAATTGTTCTTCAGGTCGCTGTTAGTAGTACCGGCTCCCAAGTTGACCCATTCTCCTAAATAAGAATGGCCGAGGAAGCCGTCATGATATTTGTTGGAGTAGCCCAGAAAGATAGATTGCTGAATTTCTCCACCCAAGCGGCAGACCGGGCCGAAGGAGCAGCCGCCGGAGATTTTAGCTACGAAGATTTGGGAATTCTTACCTATATAAGCCGGTCCTTCGATTCTGGTGAAGGCTTGAATGGTGCAGTCATCCTCGATGTAGATAGGGCCGGTTTCGGCATTCAGAACTACAAAGGCTTCGATTCTGGTGTTCTTGCCGATATAAACATTCTCCGGTTTGTAAATCACCGCCTGCTGATCCACACTGCATTTATCGAACATATGCTTGAAGTTCAGGCGCGGTTTGAGTAATTGAAAGTCTCTGGAAATTTCATCTGCGTTGCCGGAGACGAAATCCCAGAGGTAGTTCAAGAGCTTGGCTGCGATTTGTTCGGCTGGAAAATCCTTTTGCAAGACTTCAGTTGGTTGGTCAGGTAAAGATCTGATAGACTCAAAATGCTTCTTTAATTTCTCAGCCGATAAAATGACGGCAACTAAATCTTCTTTGTGCCAGTACGATTTTTCCTGGTTGAAATCGATTCTGGAAACTAAAGTGGATTCCAGGATGGCTCTGCCATTCAAAAGCAGAATTCTATCCGCTTTAGAAAGATTGAAGTCGTTGACCTTGAGCTTGGTCTTCTGCTCTAATAGAGGTTGCAGAAAATCCCGGCAGAGTAAACGGATTTCTGTGTTGGGGAAATGTGAGGCTACTTTTTCTCTCAATTTCATCATCCCGAAGAGGAGTTCGTAGACCGGACGATTGTAAGTCAGAGGGTAGAAATTTTTGTAGGTGTGGTCTTCGAAGAGGTAGATGATGAGGGACATATACTTAGGCTTCAACTATTCACTGGGATCGCCACGCCCGCAAAAAGCGAGGTTCGCCACAGGCGACTTCGCTCGCGATGACGACAGATAAATCGGATTTCCTCGTCACTATCGTTCCTCGCAATGACTACTACTATATCACATCGACCTCAAACGGCGGATTCTCTCCTCAGCCGGCGGATGGGTGGAGAATAAGTTGTTCAGCATGCTGCGGTGCTCGATTAAGGGATTGACTATATATAAATGGGCGGTGGCCTTGTTGGCAACTTCCAAAGGCTCGGTGTCAGCGGTTATTTTCTCCAGGGCGGAGGCCAAGCCTTCCGGATAGCGGGTCAGCTGGGCGCCGGAGGCGTCAGCCAGGTATTCTCTCTGCCGGGAAATGGCTAACTGAATCAGTTTGGCCAGTAGCGGAGCCAGTATGGCTGCTATGATTGCCAGCGCCACGAAGATTAAGGCAGCCGAGCCTTTGGTCGCCACTCTTCGGGAAGACCTCCGGCCGCCTCCCCAGAAAAATGAGCGGCGAAGCCAGTCGGATAATAACGCCACTGTTCCAACCAGCACGGTCACCATGGTCATGAATCGGATGTCATAATTCTTGATATGAGACATCTCATGGGCGATTACTCCTTCTAATTCCAGCCGGTTCATTTTTTCCAAGAGACCAGTGGTCACGCATATGACCGCATGTTGGGGGTCCCTTCCGGTGGCAAAGGCATTAGGGGCGCCGTCTTCTATTATATAAGCTCTGGGCGCCGGCATTCCAGCAGCGATGGCCAATCCATCAATGACATTATAGAGATAAGGATTTTCCTGCTCGGTGACTGGCTTGGCCAAGCTTAATTTCAACACAATCGAATCGCTGTACTGGTAGGTGAAGAAGGTTATCAGAAAGGCGACTACTAAGAAAAAGCCGAACCAGAAATAGTCATTGTAGAGATAGGCGACTAAGTACCCCATCGCGGCGAAAATGAGAACAAAGAAAGACATCAAGAGAAAGGAATTGCGCTTGTTGGAGCGGATGAGGTCAAACATTGAAGCCATAGTATCAACAAACGCCTTCGGTCTTAAATGTAGTAAAAGAAAACTTACCCCTCTCCTGCTCTCCCCCCGCCAGAGGCGAGGTTCGCCGTTGGCGACTATAAGGGGAGGGTGCATGTTTTCCTCCCCTAGAGGGGAGGACCAAGGAGGGGTTTTGATTCTCATGGCTACTCATCGAGAAGAGACAAAACCTCACCACTGCCCTCTCCTCATAGGAGAGGGTGATTTGATTCCTCCCCTAAGAGAGGAGGAAAAAGGTGGGGTTCTTATAATTCGTAGATTGGTTCCCATGTTGATGGTGGGAAGCTACAGTTACTGCTTGAAATCCACTTTGGGCACGGCCCGCTTGGTCTCCTCCACCTGGAAGTATTCCTTCGGAGTAAAGCCGAAATTCCTGGCGAAAAGGGTGGCCGGGAAGGTCTGCTGGGCGTTGTTGAAGCTCATGACCGAGTCGTTGTAGAACTGCCGGGCATAGGCAATTTTGCTTTCGATTCCGGCCAGCTCTTCCTGCAGCATCAAAAAGTTCTGATTGGCTTTCAATTCCGGATAATTCTCTGCCACGGCAAAAAGGGATTTCAATGCGCCGGTCAGCATATTGGTGGCCTCGGCCTTCTCCCCTACTGTAGTAGCTTTCTGCCACTGACTCCTGGCCTGAGTCACGTTTTCAAACACCCCTCTTTCATGCGCAGCGTATCCTTTTACTGTTTCCACTAAATTCGGCACCAAATCAGCCCTCTTCTGCAGCTGCACGTCGATCTGATGCCAGGAATTGTCGGTCTGGTTGCGCAAGCGGACTAAACGGTTGTAAAGCACAATTAAGTAGAAGACTACCAGAATAATCAGAATTAGGATTATACCTAAAGCTCCCATCTCATCCTCCTATAAGTTGGTGATTAGTCAAATATTGGCTATTTCTTTGCAAGTTCTGCTTTATAGCGTTTCAGCCTCTTTTTAAGCTTTTCGTCAGAAAGGGCTAATATCTGAGCGGCTAAAATGGCGGCATTTTTGGCCCCGTGTGACCCAACTGCCATTGTCGCCACTGGGGTACCAGCAGGCATTTGAAGAGTTGCCAAGAATGAATCCATTCCTCTCATATACGAGCCCGGCAAGGGAACTCCGATGACCGGCAGAGTAGCCAAAGAGGCCACCACTCCGGCTAAGTGCGCAGCCATGCCGGCAGCGGCAATGATGACTTTGATTCCCTTCTTCTCCGCCTCAGTGGCTAATTTCCTGGTTCTATCCGGATTGCGATGCGCAGAGGAGACCATAAGTTCGTAAGGAATCCCAAATTGTTTCAAGAGTTCCTCAGTCGCTTTTAATATCTCCAGGTCATTCTTGCTACCGGTTAAGATTAAAACTTTGGCTTCAGGCATGGCTCTTTAAGACTCCTTTCCGTCCGATGTCGGTGCGGTACTGCATCCCTTCAAAGTAGATTTTATCCACGATTCGATAGACCTTTTCAATGCTCTGCTCTAAAGTTTGACCCAGCGCAGTTACTCCCAAAACTCTTCCGCCGGAGGTGACTAATTTACCCTGGGAGAGTTTTGTGCCGGCGTGAAAAACCAGACCTTCTCGGGAAGAAATTTCATCTAATCCTCTGATTTCTCTCCCCTTTTCACAAACACCGGGATAACCTTCCGAAGCCAGCACTACGCAGGTGGCAAAAGATTTCTCCCATTGAAGTGTTACTTTATGGAGCCGGCCTTCTATCACAGCCAGACAGATCTCAACCAAATCGCTCTTCAACAGTGGGAGAACTGCCTGGGCCTCCGGGTCGCCGAACCTACAGTTGTATTCCAAAACTTTGGGTTCGGAACCAGTCAGCATCAGACCGGCGTAGATTATGCCTTTGAAATCTATCCCCTCTTTCTGCAAGCCTTTAAGAGTTGGCTCTAGAATTTTCTCCTGCAATTCTTGTAGCTCACTAGAAGAGACAAAAGGAACCGGGGCATAGGTCCCCATCCCGCCGGTATTAGGCCCTTCGTCACCGTCATATACTTTTTTGTGGTCCTGAGCCAAGAGCATCGGCACAATGCAGTTCCCGTCACAAAAGGCCATCAGAGACAGCTCCTCCCCTTCCAAGTAATCTTCTATCACCACTTCCTCCCCTGATTTTCCCAGAATTTTGTCCAGCATCATCTCTCTTAAAGTGCGCTCGGCCTCTTCTCTATTTTTCACTATCACGGCCCCCTTGCCGGCGGCCAGGCCGGTGGCTTTGATCACCAGCGGAAAGCCGGCCCTTCGGCTGAAACTGAGAGCGGATAGAAAATCAGAGAATACTTCATAACTGGCAGTGGGAACATGGTACTTGTGCATGAATTCCTTGGCAAAAACTTTGGAAGATTCCAGCCGGGCAGCTGTTTGAGTTGGGCCGAAGATAGCCAGCCCTTCCTTTTGAAACTGGTCAACAATACCGGCTGCTAAAGGAGCTTCCGGACCCACCACGGTCAAATCGATTTTATTAGATTGCGCAAATTGAATCAGCCGGTCAATCGACTCAGACGGGATTTCTATTAGCTCAGCCAGATTTCCAATACCGGGATTGCCAGGCGCGCAATAGAGCTTTTTAACCTGACGTGATTGAGACAACTTCCAAACTAAGGCATGCTCCCGGGCGCCTTTGCCGATGACCAGAACTTTCATAAGTGATGCTTATATAATAAGAAGAGTCAACTCAGCGCAAGCAAATTCGAAAACAGACAAACAAACATTGAGCTGAGGCGTAATTTTTAGCAGGAGAATTAGGCTTGACAAGTTTAAAACAGTTATTAATTTAAAGAGGTTAAATCTTCGGGAGGAAAGGAAAGATGCGCAAGACAGCAGTTTTAATAATCTTACTAAGTTTGATGGCTCTGCCCGGTTTAGTCTGGGCCGCTTCCAATGCCCCGACGCCCAGCGAGGCCGTAGATGGCAATCTAAAAGTCTCCGAATTAGAGTGGGATTTCGGCTACATCCCTAAAGGAGCCACAGTCACCCACCGCTTTGTCCTGACCAATGTCGGCGATAAGCCCATGAAAATCGTAAAAGTCAAGCCGGCCTGCGGCTGTACCAACGCTCCCCTGACCAAGGACTTACTCCAGCCGGGTGAAAGCGCCGATTTGGAGATTACTTTCAACTCGCGGGGTTTCACTGGCAAAGCCAACAAATCGGTAAATATCAATACTGATGACTCGCTTAATCCGGTCACCATTCTGAAATTTACCACAGACGTTGGAAGCGCCATACCTACCCTGATCTTTGATCCCCAAGAGGTCACTTTCGACAGCGTGGAAGTGGGCAAAAAGATTTCTAAAAAGCTCAAAATCACCAACAATGATATTCAGAGCATTTCCTTGAAACTGGTAGAAGTTCCCTCCGGCCTAGTGGAAGCCAGGCTGAAGAAAGACAAGATAGGCATCGGCGATGCCGACGAATTAGTAGTGAACTTAGTCAACAAGAATCATACCGAGGGCTTTTTTAACAAAACCTTGACCCTGGAAGTGGATGGTCATGTCGATTACCGGGTCAGCCTGCCAGTGACCGGCACAGTGGTAAATAACACCAAGAAGAATTAGGCTTTACTTAAAGTAAGACTTTAATCCCGGCTCTGAAAAGGGCCGGGATTTTTGTTTTTCTCCCTCTTCTAAAGGAGAGGGGTTGGGGTGAGGTTATAGCTTTCATTTGTAGCGTCCGAGCTTGCCTCGGACGTTCTTTCTCATTTTTCAAGTAGCTCCCAGCCCTTCTCTCCTTTTTTGAGTAACATGGAATTCTTTCTGTCATTTGGAGTGACGACCTGATTTAAGGCTATGATAGTTGTATCAAGCCACACCGCATCATCAAATCCAACATTGCTTCCAGAATCGAATGACCATTCTAAGATGATATCTGACTCGGCAATCTTGTATATCCAAACTCCGTTGGGCCTATATCCTGCCACTAAATCTGCCACTGCAGTCACGAATCTACCGAAGTCAGGCGAAAACAGCGGATGAGCATAAAGCTGAGTTGAATTGCCGGTCTCGGTGTCTATCAATATGAAATCCCACCCTTCATAGAACCGGCGGCAGATAAGGTAATACCCCAATTCAGGATAAAACTCTCTAAAGCTGTTATACTGGATTCCTTCTCCATTCCTCCTAAAGTTGACTAATATCAGGCTATCTCCATTTGCCAGTTTCAATATTAGGCTGTCGCCCGACCGCTTGACGATTTCTGGATATCTCTTGAGCTTGTCGGCCTCTATCAAAGAATCACAGATCCCGGCAGAAAAGGGATTGCCGCAAAGTTCCTTTTGCCAAACGGCATCTTGGTTATAGTAACTGGGCTGTCTGGCTAATCCATTGGTGGCTGTGAAAAATATAATGATAAGGAGTAGTCTAGCGCTCACGTTTGTTCCCGATTCAATTTATGAAGAATAGAAAACTGACTCTATTGTCAAGCTAAAAAATAGCGTCCGAGTCGCGATAGCGAACCTCGCCACTAGCGGGCTTGCTTCGTACTTTCTCTCGCCCTGATCAAGGCCAGGGCGCTACAAAGGGATTTTGGCGGGGTAGGAAAACCCTTCAGGGTGAATCCTTCAGGATGAACTCCTCCTAAGAAATCATTCCTCCAAGTAAGCCTTCAAACCATCCAAAGTCTTACCCCAGTAGCTCTTCATCTTCACCGCAGCTTCTGCATCTTTAAGCTTGCTGTGCTGCACGACTACCTGGGCTTTGGATTTCCCCTTCTGGTAGAAGTTCACTTCCAGACTCGTCTTTTCGTCGCTCCAAGTGATGCGCAAGGATTTGTTGGCAGTGGCCCTGCGGACTTCCAGTTTTTTGGATTCTTTAGCTCCCAGCCACTTGTCTCTCTGTTTAGCCTCCTGCCAGGCTCTGAACAAACTTGCCAGAGGAACATCGACCACCCGGCTGACGCTGATTTCGTAGCCTTCCGGCCTCTGGTGTTTTTCTCTCAATCCCCGGGCTTGCTCGTATCCAACGGTAACCATCTGAGCCCACCAGCCGGGAAGTTTCTGCTCCTTATATATGTAAGCGGCAATCTGAGGGTGGTTCATTTTCCTGGCGCCGGCTTTATCTAAGATGGCAAACCACTGGTTCCAGGTCCGGCCGGTTCTTTTCTTCACGGCATCGTCACTGATGCCGGCTATTTTCCGGGCTGATGAACTTTTGGCCATTTACTCTCCTTTGGTCAGATATAACAGTAGGGCGGCTGGACTCATTCCGATTCGGTGATCTCAGCCACCTGCACTGCAGCTTTTCCTCTAAGGCTATTGCTCCTATTCCCTATCTGGCGTTGTCCCTCAAGCTCTTCAATAAATTCTGGATGGTCGGATCGGACATGGTGAGCCCCTGAATGTTGAAGACCACGATGTCCATGGCTCCTTCGATTTTTATCTTGGTGTTGAGCGGATTGTCGTAGAAGCTATCCAACCGGGTGACGATGTCCCCCACTGAAGTGGTGCCGATGTCGGTATAATCCAGCCATTTGTTGAAGACGTCGTTGTAAAGCTCTTCGCTTAAGCGTCCATTCTTCTTGAATTCCGACATGGCGTCCTTAATGACCACATCGCTCCAGGTGACTCCGTTCCAGAAGCCGCCGATGTAATCCACCTTGGCGGCATAGACCATCCCGCTCCACCAGTTGCCGTCTTTGACGGTCTTCTGGCTTTCACTCAGAGACAGGGAGAAACCGACTACCAGGGCGAAAAAGATTACTGCCACTAAGACCTTACGCATGCCAACCTCTTATTTTAAGTCGGGTGTGCACCCGATTATTGGTTATGGTTAATGTGTCGCTTCAAATGCAATAATCATTTGAGTCAGGCAAAACGGCGCCAGTCTAACTTACCAAGAAGAAAGTGTCAAGTCATAGTTAGGCAAAAGGAGAAGAGAATGCAAATTCCTTACGGGGAGACCTGGAGGAGTCCAAGAAATGGCCCGATTACCGGCTGACTGACATCAGCACGATCCGGACAATTTCCAGAAGCGATTCGCAGGAGAAAGGCTTCTTAATAAAAAGGTCGGCCCCGGACTTGAAGCTGCGCTGGTTATCTTCCGATGGGTCTTTGCCGGTCAGAAAGACCACCGGTATGTCGGCGGTGGCTTTATCTTTTTTCAGCTCTTGGCAGACCTGGTAGCCATCCATGACCGGCATGGTGATGTCTAAAAGCACCAAATCCGGCTTTAAGGTGCGAGCCTTTTCAACCCCTTTGACCGCCGAATTCTCGGCATAGACGTGGTAGCCAGCCCCTTCCAGAAAGGTGTTGATGATTTCGGTCAAATCCGGCTCATCATCAATCACCAGGATTTTGGCGCCTTGGGTCTTAGTGCTGAAAAATTTGGTCACCGCGTTCCCTGCTGTTCTAAGAGCGTCACAATTTATATATTCGGAAAGATAGCCCCTCAACTTTAATGCCCTTATCTCGGTCTGACTTGACGTAAAACAAGTATAAGGTCATTTTAAGGGGCCTGATTATTATGAGCACAAACAGCAAAGTTCAGATTAAGGGAGTGTGGTTGGAGGATTTTGAAGGAATCCTCGCCTCCTGGGGAGAAAAGCCCTATCGGGTTAAACAGCTGGCCACCTGGGTCTATAATAAAGGAGTGACAGATTTTGACCAGATGTCCAATCTCTCCAAAACCGTGCGGGAGAAACTGGATTCTGCCTATACCCTTTCCACCCTCAAGCTGGTAAAAACGCAGGGCTCCCAGGATGGCTCAGTCAAATTCCTCTTTGCGCTGAAAGATGGAGAGACCATTGAGTCGGTTTTGATACGAGACAAGGGGAAGAATACTATTTGCATTTCGGTTCAGGTAGGCTGCCCCTTAGGCTGCCTCTTCTGTGCCACCGGCTATATGGGTTACAAGAGGAACCTGACTGCCGGAGAGATTGTGGACCAGATTCTGCAGGTCAAGCCTTACATTCGGCCAGAGGAGATTTTGAATAACGTGGTCTATATGGGGATGGGGGAGCCTTTGCTTAACTATCACAATGTCATAAAGAGCCTGAAAATTCTGACCTCAGATTACGGGGTCTGCATCTCTCCTAAAAGAATCACCCTCTCCACTGCCGGTCTGGTGCCGCAGATTTATCATCTGGCAGATGACGGAGTTAAGGTGAAACTGGCTGTCTCGCTGCATGCTCCGGATGAAGAGTTACGCAAAAAGCTGATGCCGGTGACTAATAAACATTCGCTGAAGGGCTTGTTAGCCGCAGCCAAGTATTATGCCCAGAAGGTCGGGCATCGGGTAACCTTCGAATATATACTTATTAAAGGGGTCAATGATTCGGAAAAACAGGCTATGCAGCTGGCCAGGCTGATTGCCAATATTCCCTGCAAAATTAATCTGATTATGTACAATCCGATTCCGGATGCGCCGTTTGAGCGTCCTGCTTTGGAGCAGGCCCAGAAGTTCAGAGAGATTTTATATCCGAGGGCGCCGGCAGTTACGCTGCGCATCAGCAAGGGGACAGATATTGCGGCGGCGTGCGGACAGTTGAAGACGAAAGTTTATAAGAAGCAGAAGCCTTTGGATTTTCAGAAAATATTACATCTTCAGCCTGCCAGATAATTTCTTCCGCGAATTGAGTTGACCTTAATTTCAAAAGAAGCTATACTAAATTTGTATAGAATAACCTAAACCAGACTGACGGAGCAGAGAATTAAAGATGTCCTTTTTCGCTGAAATCTTAGGCACCGGCCGGGCCGTGCCGGACAAGGTCTTAACCAACGCCGACTTGGAGAGGATGGTGGAGACCTCGGATGAGTGGATTACCGAGCGGACCGGCATCAAAGAGCGTCGGATTGGAGATGAAAGTACCACTGCCTCCTCTTTAGGCACCGAGGCTGCCCTTAAGGCCATGGAGATGGCCGGGGTTACTGCGGATGATCTGGACTTAATTCTGGTGGCCACAGTTACTGCGGACATGCCCTTCCCTTCGGCCTCCTGTCTGATACAGAGAAACTTAAGGGCCTGGAAGGCGGCGGCTTTAGACATCTCCGCCGGCTGTACCGGCTTTATTTACGGTCTATCAGTAGCGGACAGCTATATCAAAAGCGGTCAGGCCAAGACCATACTTTTAATCGGGGTTGAAATTCTGACCAAGATTACGGACTGGACTGACCGGAGCACCTGCGTCCTTTTCGGGGACGGAGCCGGAGCGGTAATCCTGCAGGCCCGCACCGACCAGTCGGGGCGAGGCTCGCCTTGGGCAGCCAGCTCCAATGGCAGACGAGGACTGATGGGAGCTTATTTAGGGGCGGATGGAAGATATGGAGAGCTCTTGTTCATGCCTGGCGGAGGCTCTCTAAACCCGGCCACCCAACAGTCTCTGGACAAGCGCCAGCATTTCCTTAAAATGGAGGGGAACGCCATCTTCAAGATAGCAGTGCAGACCATGGGGGATTCCTGCTTGAAGATTTTAGAGAAGTTGCAGATGAAGCCGGAGCAGATAGATTTATTGATTCCCCATCAGGCTAATCTGCGGATTATTCAGGCCACAGCCAAGAGATTGAAGCTCCCCATGGAAAAGGTCTATGTCAACATCGACCGGTACGGCAACACTTCCTCGGCTTCAATTCCAATGGCATTGGATGAAGTCCGGCGAAGCGAATTGTACCGACCCGGCATGAATGTTCTTTTGGTGGCCTTCGGGGCCGGATTGACCTGGGGTTCGGCAGTGGTGGCGATTTGAAACGCATTCCGACGTCATTCCGAGCCCCGATTTGTCGGGGCATGGCAATCCCCAAAAATGGGACTAACCCCTCCCTAACCCTCCCCTTACAGGAGAGGGGACAAAGCACTCTCCCCTCTTAGGGGAGAGGTGGAGAGGGGTAAGTTCACCCCCTCTATTATGAGGAGCAGATTAGGGTGAGGTCAAATCTTTCTTATCTAATCGAGGGAAGCTCGATTTAAACTGGTCAGGTGGATTGTGTATACCTTCATAAAGGCAAGGAGCTAATGTGAAGATTCTAATCATCTGCGGCAGTCTCCGGAAAAAGTCTTATACCCGAACGCTTACCAATATAGTCTTTGATTACTGCCGAGAAAAATTCGCCGGACATCAGGTTGATTACCTCGATTTGGGGAGTCAGGCAGTCAAGCAGTTCCGGGGATTTGATGAAAATTATGGCCAAGAGACCAAAGCGGCGATTGCTTTAGTCACCAATGCAGAAGTCATGTTAATCGGCACGCCGGTCTATAACGGACTGTTGAGTTCGGGCATCAAGAATCTTTTCGAGCACATCAATTACAAGGCGCTGGACGGCAAAGTGGCTGGTTTTATAATCCAGGCTTCTGGGCCGATTAGCAGCTTACAGGTTCAAGGCCAATTAGTGGCGCTGATGGCTTATTTTAGAGTCTTTACCAATCCCCGGGCAGTCTTCACTTACCGGGACCAGCATTTTGATAAGGAGGGGAATCTGATTGACAAGTTAGTGGAAGAGCGGTTGAAGAGATTGGCGGAGGAGACGGTGGGGCTGGCAATCAAGCTAAAAGAGTAGAACCCCTCCCCTATCTCCTCTTTTAGGAGAGAGAATAGATTCTTCGTCGCCCCGACTGAAGTCGGGACTCCTCAGAATGACAGATCAACGGTAGTCATTGCGAGCCCCTCGGCTTCGCTCGGGGCGAAGCAATCTGGCTTAAAAGTCTCTCTCTGGCAAAAGGCAGATTGCCACGTCCCCTTCGACAGGCTCAGGGTCCTCGCAATGGCTGCCGGTCAATTGCCTTATCTTCTCCACATATTCCTTCTGTCGGGATAAACTCCAGATGTAGTAGTAGGGATGTAATACTTCGTAAGTCAGCTCCTCCCTGGACAAACATCCTAAAGCCTTTCGTAAAGTCTGCCAGTCACCGAAGCCGTATTCCTGTTTGTCTTCTTCAGAGCCGTAGACCAGAATGCAGAGCTTATTGAAATCTATCTTGCCTTTGAGGGCCTCTTCATAGAGCCGGGCACATTCCACGGCTAAGGTCTTTTCCTCCGGGCTTAATTCTTCATAGCTTTTTTTAGCCCTTACAAATTTCAAATTTTGGCCCTCGCTTTCTTTTTTATCATTCTTTTCATTCTTCTCATTATTGTATGTAGACGCCTGCACGACGCCTGTAGAACGCCTCTCCGACGCCTGTGGAATGCTACCCCTGACGTCAATTGTCTTCTCAGAGAATACCCCCTCCTGATAACTACCCCATTTGCAAAGAGTTATCCTGGTCATGACCAGATTCGTCTGATAGTCTATCTCCCCGACGCTTTTGAGTTTCCTTAAGAATCTTCTTACCTTGGTGGTGTTCCAGTTCCAGCGGGCCGCCAACTTCTCCTGAGAAGTTATAATCTCACCGGCTTTGACTGTAACTCCCTGGTCATTGAAAAAGAAAGTATGAGTCTCAAAATTAGCCACAAGCATCAAGTCGATAAAGGCAGCCTTCCAGCAGAAAGGCTCTTCTTTCTGCCAGATGGAATGTTTGACTATATCCCTGGGTAATTTTATCCAGCCCGGCATGTCAGTTTCCCTTTATATTAATCCAAACAGACTTCTATGACCGGCATTGCCTTTCGAACAATGCCTCTCTATAAATAGGGCCTGGCCTCCCCCTGGTAGCGATTCGGTAGCGGAGCTAAGTGAATGAGCGAAAGGGAATAGCGCAGAAAAGAGGCAATTCCAAGTGCTATTTGAGGATAGCTAAGCTTAGAGATGTCAGAGGGTTAGTTTTGAGTCATTGACAGAGGAAAGTAAAAACGCGGTTACACAGGGGGATAATGGCTTAGAGAATTATTGAGATTCTTTGCAATGAACTGACCCCTCCCTTACCCTCCCCTTACAGGAGAGGGAACAGAAACCCCACACTGCCCTCCCCTCTAGGGGAAGGCAACTGTCACCCTCTTATGCCTTAAAAAATCTTGCTTGTAGCTCAATTTTTTACTTGACAAGAATCAAGGGGGGGGTTATCTTAAGGTCGAGATAGCTTTACAGTTTAGACCCCAAACGTAAGAAGAGACTCAAAGAAAAGGAGCCTGATTCTGGCGAGAGGGGTATTCTATTTTTAGGGATTGAAAAAGTCTGCTCTTTTAATGAAGCAGAGTGCAGGCAGGTTAGAGAGGACAAAGACTAATTCGTTGGGAATGAGAAGGATTCAGACAGGCAGAAAGATTGCTCGTAAGAAGGTTGTAAAACTATAACTTGAAACTACCATGGAGGCACAACCTGGGTAGAGCGGGAAAGAGCGTTTCGAAAAGGCGAGGCTTAAGCTTCTCTATTTTAGTTTTTCTATCTTTAATATGTGCCAGCAGCGGCTTAGTGGCTTCGGCTGCTACTGTCACTACTGACTTCCCGGATTACCCGCCCGGGGATACGGTCTGGATTAGCGGGGCCGGCTTTGCCGTTAAAGAATCAGTCACGGTCCAGGTCAAGCACGTTGACACAACCATCACCGGCGGTCTGGGGCATGACCCCTGGAAAATTAGAGCCAATAATTCCGGGAATTTCACTACTTACTGGGTAGTCCCCTATGACGACAACGTCGGGGAAACCCTGCGAGTCGAAGCGACCGGACAATCATCCGGTCTATTCGCCACAACCACCTTTTCTGACGTTAATAGCATTCTCACATTTACTACATCAATTCCGGAAACTCTCTGTGCGGGAGATACCATTCAAGTCTGCGCCAATTTAGTGCAGAAATGCCCCGGTAACACGACCCAGCCTTTGCCAGGCCGAGATATCCTCTTCTTTATTAATCCGGGGAATTGTGGCGCCAATATTGGGCAAGATGCCAATGACACAGTAACCACAGATGCCTCCGGGAATGCCTGCGCCACGCTGATAGTACCGTCGACTCCGGGCAGCTATACCATCAGAATAAAATACAGAGGCGAAGATAAACCCAATCCTTGCCCCACTCCGGGCAACAGTGCCTGCAACCCCAACGACTCTGACCCTAACAAACGGTGCGTTGAGATTTCCAATTCTAATGAATGTAAGCCCATAGTGGTCACCTCTGACTGCTGTGCCGGCAACTCAGCGCCGACCGTTGTGGCCCCTGATTCGACCAAAAAGCTTTGTAATGCCGATACCATTAGATTTACGGTCACTGCCACTGACCCCAACAGCGGGGACACCTTAACCTTAGAAAAGATTTCCGGACCAGGGACATTCCCTACCGTAACCGGCACTTCTCCCCTGTCCGGCCAGTTGAAACACTATGTCACCGCCTCCGGCACCTACACCTACATTTTTAAAGTCACCGATGAGTGCGGGGCAGTGGACTACGACACTGCCGTCTGGACCATTACCATAAACACTCCGCCTCAGTTTATCATCTGCCCGACCGGGCCTGACCCCCTGCTCTGTCCGGGTGATTCAGTCTGCGTCTGGTTCCATGCCACTGATGCAGATGGAGATTATATCTGTATAACTCAGCTTACTTCAGCTCCGGGCTCATTCGTGGGAGGAAGCGGACCAGGAGGCAGTTCGCTCTGCGGCGATTCAGCCGCTTTCGGCTACTTCTGCCTGATTCCGGACACCAGCGGCACCTATCTCGTCAGCATGGTGGTCAGCGACAGCTGCGGAGGAAAAGACACCTGCTCTTTCAGCATTACGGTCCACATGAATCAGCCGCCGACGGTCACAGCAGTAGATGGAACTTTACACCTGTGCGCGCCGGACTCCTTAAAATTCCCGGTCTGCGGCACTGACTCGGATTCCGGGGATACCATAACCTTAATGAAGACCTCCGGCCCAGGCACCTTCCCGACTAAGACCGGCCTGTCGCCTCAGTGCGATACTTTAAGAGACTACATTACCGCAGCCGGCACTTATACCTACATTTTCAAAGTCACCGACAAGTGCGGGGCGGTCGATTATGATACAGCCACCTGGATAGTTACCTTTGATGCCCAGGCTCCGGTTGTAACCGCTCCAGATGGCAGTAAATTCCTGTGCGGGCCGGATAGCCTGAAATTCCAGGTCTGCGGCACTGATTCTGATGCGGGTGATACTATCACCGTGATAAAGACCTCCGGTTCCGGCACCTTCCCGACCAAGATCGGCCTGTCGCCTCAGTGCGACACATTAAGAGATTACATCACCGCTGCTGGAACTTATACCTATATCTTCAAAGTCACCGATGAATGCGGAAAGGTCGACTACGACACCGCAGTCTGGGTGATAACCTTCAACAATCCGCCGGTGGTAACAGCCAAAGATACAAGTGTGGCGCTGTGTGCTCCGGATACAATCAGAATTCCTGTCTGTGTCACTGACCCGAATGCCGGTGATACAGTAACACTGATAAAGACTTCTGGGGGCGGAGTTTTTGCCGGTAAGACCGGGCTCCCCCCCTTCTGTGATACCTTAAAGTTCTATGCCTCGGCTGTGGGCACTTCCACTATCATCTTCAAAGTGACAGACGAATGTGGCGCCACGGACTTCGATACCGCCACCATCACGGTCACCAAGATTAATCAGCCGCCTACAGTTACCGCTCCGGATTCCACCAAGAAGCTGTGCGCTCCGGGGAACATCTCCTTTGTGGTGTGCGCTTCTGACCCGGATGCCGGGGATACTATCACTTTAGAGAAGACTTCCGGAATAGGCACTTTCTGCACCAAGACCGGAGTTACTCCCCAGTGCTGCACTCTGACTGCCAGCATACCGTCATCCGGCACTTATACCTGGATCTTCAAAGTTACCAATAGCTGTGGAGCGGTTGACTACGATACCGCTACCTGGACTATAACGGTCAACAATCCGCCGGTGGTCACAGCTCCAGATGGAAATTTGAACCTGTGCAGTGCTGATACATTGAAGTTTGCGGTGTGCGCCTCTGACCCGGATGCCGGAGACACTCTGACCTTAATCAAGACTTCCGGACCAGGCACTTTTGCTGGCAAAACCGGCTTATCTCCTGTCTGCGACACGCTGAAATACTATGTCACTGCCGCCGGCACTTACACCTTCATCTTCAAAGTTACCGATAAGTGCGGAGCCACTGATTATGATACTGCCACCTGGGTGGTCGGTTTTGACGCCCAGACTCCGGTAGTCACTGCTCAGGATGGAAGCAAATCTCTGTGCGCTCCGGATACCTTGAAATTCCAGGTGTGCGGCACAGATTCAGATTTAGGCGATACCTTAACTTTAGAAAAGATATCCGGACCGGGCAGCTTCCCGACCAAAGTGGGTCTGTCGCCGGTCTGCGATACCTTGAGACATTACATTACCGCTCCAGGCACCTATACTTACATCTTCAAAGTGACCGATGAGTGCGGCAAAGTCGACTTTGACACCGCAGTCTGGACGATTACCAAGGTCAACCAGCCGCCGGTAGTCACTGCTCCGGATTCTACCAAGAATCTGTGCGGCCCGGGCACCATCTCCTTTACCGTCTGCGCTTCAGACCCGGATGTGGGTGACACCATCACCTTAGAGAAGAGTTCGGGAATCGGCACTTTCTGTACTAAAACCGGAGTCACACCGCAGTGTTGCACATTGACTGCCAGCATTCCGTCAGCCGGCACTTACACTTGGATTTTCAAAGTAACCAACAGTTGTGGTGCGGTTGATTATGATACTGCCACCTGGACCATCAACTTCACCGGCCAGCCGCCGGTCATGTTAGCCGGTGCGGATAAGAACCGCAGCATCTGCCCGGGTGATACCATCTGCTTCACCGTCTCGGCCACTCATCCGACCAACACTCCGGTCAAGATTGAAAAGATTTCCGGGCCAGGCAATGCCTGTTCCCCGGCCTACAGCGTCAACCCCAGCTGTGAGGTCTGTTTTGCCCCGGCTTCAGCCGGACAATACTGCTTTGTTTTCCGGGCCACTGAGCAGAACTGCGGCTTAACCGATGAAGACACGGTGTGCGTCAATGTCAGCTTAGGGAGCAATCCCCAGGTAGTCCTCCCCTCCGATACCATCAAAGAATGCCCGGGCAAGACTCTCTGCTATAGCATCAGCGGAGTCGATCCGGGCGGAGATTCAGTCTGCATCGAGAAGGTCAGCGGACCAGGCAGCTTCACCACAACCTGTGGAGACTCTGTGGCTACCGGCCAGCTCTGCCTCACCATACCTGCCAATAATACCTATGACCAGATTGTCTTCAAGGCTTCAAATTGCGGCGAGAAACTGGATACTCTGGTAGTCTACGGAGATTCCAGCCGCTGCGAAGTCTGCATCCAGGTCAAGATTGATTGTCCGGAAGGAGATCCGGGCCAGGTCCTATGGCTGCCGGTTCTGATTCAGAACAACGTAGTCATCGGAGGATTTGACTTAACCCTGGAGTTCTTTAATACCGATTTCACAGTCATCAAGGTGGAGCGGGGAGATGCCATTGATGATACCAATAGCACCGGCAAGTTCAACTGGCACTACTTCACCTACCGGCTGGATCCATCCACCGTCATTCACAAGTATAAGATTCATCTGGTAGGAGTGGGTAAACTTTACAGCAGTTATCCGGGTGTCTGTCTGGGTCCGAATCCTGATTTTGTAGAATTGGCCAAGATCAGGGTAGTCCTGGCCAATAACGAACTGATGAGATGCTTCCAGACCCCGGTCTTCTTTGAATGGGACAACTTCACCTGCATGGAGAACACCTTCTCCGATTGTAGCGGAAATGTGCTTTATGTCAGCAATAACCTCAGCCAGTTTAACCCGGATAGTTGTCCAACCACGGACAAGAACGGCGATGTGATACCGTGCGTCTTGTTCGAAAACGGGTGCGTCAGATTCAGATGCCCGCATGATGTGGACCCGATCATCATCGGAGACATCAACGTCAACGGACAACCTTACGAAGTAGCTGATGCGGTCCTGTTCTCCAGCTACTTCATCTACGGTGAAAGCGTGTTCAGCTCTGACTACGACACCAGACAGGCCCAGATCGGAGCCACGGACATCAACCGGGATGGATTCGTGCTCTCCATCGCCGACCTGGTCTATCTGCTCAGAATCTTAGTCGGCGACCAGGCTCCTTTAGGAGCAGGGACTTCCCTGTCCAACGCATCCGGATACCAGGCTGATTTTGACGGGAGATTCGTGGAGATCTCGGCCCAGAAAGCCTTAGGCGCGGCCCTGTTTATCTTCAACGGAGAAGGTACAGTCACTCCCTTAGCCCAGAATCTGACCATCATCTCCAATGCCGCTGAAGGACAGACCAAGGTATTAGTCTATGGCTTGGGCAAGGGGGCGGCCATACAAGCTGCCAACAGCAGGCTATTTAGCATAAAAGGCGAAGTCGAACTGGTTAGAGTCGAAGCGGCAGATTACTACGCTAACCCGGTGGAGGTGCAGATTGTAAACTTCAGCGGCGCCAAGCCCAGCACTTACCAATTGGGCCAGAACTATCCCAACCCGTTCAATGCCACTACAAGCATCAGATTTGCCCTGCCGATTGACGGCAAAGTCACCTTGAAAATCTACAACTTAGCCGGACAGGTAGTCAAAGTATTCCAGGAGCAGATGTCAGCCGGTTACCAGACCATTATCTGGGATGGCGCTAACTCTAACGGAGAGAAAGTGGCTTCCGGGGTCTATTTCTACCGCCTGGATGTCGGCACCTGGACGGATATTAAGAAGATGCTCTTGTTGAAGTAAAAGTTTTGGTTTGGGTGAAAAGAGGGAGCTTAACAGGCCTCCGCATAAAGGCGGAGGCTTGTGGTTTTTAGGGGAGATTTTAGGGGTTGAAAGAGAGGCGAGGAAGGATCCTCGCCTACGAGATTCGTTTTATTGACCCCTCCCCTGCCCCTCCCTCCAGGAGAGGGAGAAATGTGTCCTCCCCGGAGAGGGGAAGATTAAGGTGGGGTTTTAAGGTTTAGAAATGTATCAAGAGAAAATAGAAACCTCACCCTAGCCCTCTCCTCTTAGGAGAGGGGATGGAAAAGAAGAGGGGAAAAGAAGAGGGGGAAAAGGAAGAGACGTGGTAGGAAAACCCCGCCTACGACTACGAGGCTACACCGATGGGAGAATGTTAGAACTTTTTGCTTTAAGTTTTGCTCTTCCTGAAAAATGGCCGTAGATCATGTTTAGACCCAGCGAATTGAAAATGGCACACCACAATAGTCGTCAGAAGGTTTCTTGATTGATCATATCAAACCACTTAGGTTTGATTGGCTTCTGCAGCTTTGCCTTGTTGAGGTCTATATTCGGAATTATAAAATCGAATCCAAAGGGGTCCAGCCCTCCTAAAAATGCTTTGTGAACAATATTACTGCGAATCTTATAGATTTGCTCAGCAAGCACATCCAATGAACGTGGCGGTATATTCCTCATCCCTTTCTTTGTCTTTTTTGTATGTTTCGTTCTGTGAGAAGGGCAGATAAGTCACCCTGTGACAAATTCTTCTTAAGAAAGTTCGAGAAGCCTTCAGTGTAATGTCCACGCTTACTCTCGTTGAGCCAGTCAATAATAGAAGTAAGACCAAAGAGCAATTGGTTATTTGCTGAATAATCTTTGTATTTATCATCGGATTGGTGAATAGCACTATAGGCAATCCACCTTGGGTAGTAGAAATGCAAAATTCTGTACAATTTTAGAAGAATGTCAGATGAGCCTTTTTTCAGAGTCTCAAGCGTCTTTTGTTTATTTAGCGTGAAGTAATCGGAGCCTCGCTTCTCAGCTAAAAAATCCTCGCCTATTATCTCTTTCCCACAAAACTCAATTCCCTCAATTCCAAGTAACTTGTGGAGTAGTCCATTTAGTTCCAGAATATCTTCATCCGATAGATTTTTCATGGTATGATTGTCAGCAACCAAACTGCGAGAAAATAAACCTCTGTTATCCTTTAATATTCCCTATCGGCTTCAGCTGGATTACCTTCTTGGAAATCCCTAACATATCCACCGCCTCGACCACCTCGGAGATATTCTTGTAGGCAAAGCCGGCCTCCTCGGCCAGGCCGGACATGGAAGCGGCCATCACGTATATGCCCCGCTTTTCCATGTCTTCTCTTAGTTCAGACCCGCGGACTCTGTGTTTGGCTTCGGTTCTGGACATAGTTCTCCCTGACCCGTGCAGGGTGGAACCAAACGTCAGTTCGTGTGCCTTCTGAGTTCCTACTAATAAGTATGAGCCGGTTTCCATGCTTCCTCCTACAATGACCGGCTGTCCAATCTTGCGATAAATCTCCGGCACTTCGGGTCTATCTGGTCCAAAGGAGCGGGTGGCTCCTTTGCGATGCACCAAGAGTTTTTTTGCTTTCCCGTTTATCTGATACTCTTCAATCTTGGCGATGTTGTGGCAGACGTCGTAGATCAATTCTAAGCCGAGCTCCTTAGGATCTTTTTTAAACACATCTGAGAAAGCCTCCCTTATCCGGTGCAGAATCACCTGCCGGTTGACAAAGGCGGAATTGGCAGCGCAGAGCATGGCGCCGAAGTAGTCCCGGCCTTCCGGTGAGTCAAATGGCGCGCAGGCTAATTCCCTATCCAAGACTTTCAGACCATACTTGCGCATGGCTTCGCCGAAAGTTCTCAAGTAATCCGTCCCTATCTGATGGCCGAAGCCGCGGGAGCCGCAGTGGACCATGAGAAAGATTTGTTGAGGCCTGTCCACGCCGAAAACTTTGGCGGCCTCAGGATGATAAATCTCATCGGTCTGGGCCACCTGAACTTCTAAGTAATGATTGCCGGAGCCTAAAGTCCCCAACTGTTCGATGCCTCTCTCTTTGGCCTTTTTGCTGACCTTGGAGGGGTCGGCTCCCTTAATCCTGCCGAACTCTTCGATTCTTTCTTTATCCTCCGGCCAGGCAAAGCCGTTCTCAATGCACCAGTCTATCCCTTTGACCATGACTTCGTCATATTTGTTATAAGACAGATTCACAAAGCCCTTACAGCCGACTCCTGCGGGAATTAAACCGAAGAGCTTGTTGACCAACTCATGAAGCTTGGGTTGAACTTCCTCAAATGTCAGATTGGTCCGCATTAAGCGCATGCCGCAGTTGATGTCGAAGCCGATTCCGCCTGGTGAAATAACTCCCTTCTCCAAATCGAAGGCGGCTACTCCACCAATGGGAAAACCGTAGCCCCAGTGGCCGTCCGGCATGCAGAGGGCGTATTTTTGAATTCCAGGCAGAGAAGCTACGTTGGTTACCTGATTGAAGACCCCTTCGTCCATTTCCTGAACCAGTTTATTGGTGCCCAAGACCCGGGCAGGAACTAACATCCCTTCCTTTTCGCTGGGGGGAATTTCCCAGATGCCTTCGGTTACTTTGTGCATTTTATAGTTCATATAGATTCACCTTCTTTTGAAAGACAGATTGCTTCCTTCGACTGGGCTCAGGACAAGTCGTCCCGTTCAACTCGTTCCGATGAGTCAGAGTGACTCGGACGCTACAAAGGAATATAAACTTACCCCTCCCTATCCCTCCCCTAAAAAGAGAGGGAACATATGACCTCACCCTAACCCTCTCCTCTAGGAGAGGGGATGAAAACAAATCGCCTCGTCGCTTCATTTCTCGGAATGACGATTGAAGAATGATCGTTAGATATCGAGTATGACTTGGGCGGTCCATTGATTATTTTCTCTTTTAACCTCCAACATGTGATAGGTGACGGCTTTGACATCCACTTTCAGATGGTGCTTGCCCGGCTCGATTTTTTCACCTTGGGCTTGGGCCTGGAGATAATATTTACGCTTATCCTCGATTTTCAAATTAAAGCTGGAAAAGAGCATGGCCTTGGCGTCTTTAATATAGACCAGTTCGGAGAGCCAGTCAAACAGCAGGTCTTCGATTTTGTCAGACTCCAATTGGATGGATTCAGTCTGGTTAGCCTGAACCGTATCCACCTTCACCATAGCCTCAAACAAGGCTAAAGCGGAGGATTCGAACAGTTCTTCCAAAGTCCGGCCATAGGCCTCAAAGGCGATATCGGCAATGGCAATTTTCTCTAAGAATCGGAATCTTTCCAAGTCTATTTTTTGGGCTGGTTAGATTTTTTGCCCACTTTTCTCAAGATGAAGAATCCAAGCAGAAGTCCAATCAAAAGAGGAATAAAGAGCCATAGAGCCAGGGACATGTAAATCTTCCAGAAGAGAAAATGAACCGCGATGGCCTGGGTGTTCTGAAAAATAAAAAGCAGAATTAAAGCAAGCAACAAAAGGATGAAGAAAGTTTTTTCAGTCATGGCGACTGAAAGATAGGGATTAAAAAGATTTTAATCCAGAGGGAAACTACTCAAGGATTCTGGGCCGGGGCTTTCTGGGGTAGAACGATGCAGTCCACCGGGCAGACCGCTATGCACTTGGAGCCGCCTTCCTGGTCTTCGCACTCGTTGCAGGTCTCCGGATTGACCACGTAAATATCCCCCTCGCTGATCGATTCTGTCGGGCATTCCGGCAGACACAGGCCGCAGGCAGTACACTGGTCATTTATAAAAACAGCCATATTCCTCCTACGCTTAAAGTATACGATAAATTCCACTCTCTGACAAGAGAAAACTACACCAGTACAGACGCCGGAACCAGCTGCTGTATCCTCTTGACTGGCAGGTAAATTTTGAAAGTCGAGCCCTCTCCCTTCTTGCTCTGCACTTCGATTTTACCTCCATGCTGGGCAATTATCTTTCTAGAGACACTTAAACCCAGTCCGGTTCCCGACTCTTTGGTGCTGTAAAACGGCTCGAATATCTTACTGATTTCTTTTTCGGTCAAACCGGGGCCGGAATCTTTAACCTCAATCAAGACCCCGGGATGGCCCTGCCAGCTGTAATCCCTTACAGCTACAGTCAATCTGCCTCCGAGAGGCATGGCTTCACAGGCATTCTGAAAGAGATTATGGAGGGACTGTCCCAGAAGAAGTCTGTCGGCCCAGATGGCAGCGGTCCCGCTCTGGGTGGAAAATTCAAAACCGGGATGAATTGTGGGAGTGTGCCGGCAGACCGCCTCATAGCTTTCCTGGATAATCTGCCGCAGGTCGACTCTTTCGATCTGCAATTCCAAAGGCTTGGAATAATTCAAGAACTTATCCACCAGCGTCTCCAAAGAGCGCGACTCTCTGCCGATATCCTCCACCAGCCCGGAGAACTGGTTAGGCTCCCCGATTGATTTCTTCAGCAGTTTGGCAAAACCGTAAATCGCTCCCATGGAATTGCGCAGCTGATGGGCCAAACCGGAGGCCATCTCGCCAATGGCAGCCAGCCGCTCTTTGCTTAGGAGCTCCTGACGCAAGGCCGAAAGCTGGGTGATGTCAGCCAGAAGCAGGGTTACACCCAATAATTCTCCCTGTTCGTTCTCAATCAAGGAAGTGTTGACTTCCAGAACCAGCTCTTTGCCTTCCGGAAGGTCCAATCTCAATTCCTCGCCTAAGGAAGTGCTTCTCTCCAGCAGGGCTTGCTGCATCAGCCGGGCTAAGGGGCTTTCTTCTCCGAAATAGTCGAAAAACTTGCAGCCGACCAGCCGCTCTTCGCTGACTTGCAGAATTTTCAGGGTGGCCCGGTTGACTTTAGTAATCTCCCCGTTGGGGTTGCAAATGATGACTCCACTCTGCATGCCGCTAAGGATGTATTCATTCAGGCGGCTCAAATTTTCGGCCCGTTGATTGGAGCTGTGATAGAGCTCCTGCAGAATCTTTTCCTTCTCCTTCAGCTCAGTAATGGTCTTCTTAAAAGTCTCCACCATCAAGTCATTCCCCTGCTCCACTGCCGTACTCTGCCAGAGATTGGCCTGAACCGCTTCCTGTTTGATGGCCCGATAGGGCTTGAGGGTGCTTTTAATCAGGAAGAAAGAGATGGCGAAGGCGGAGATGAATCCCAGAGCCAAGAGCCAGAAAGTCATTCGTCCGCTTTTTTCCAGGCTGGCCAAGGGCCTGGCATTGACCCGGATTACGGCCAGGTACTCTTCCCGGCTGGCGTGACCTTTAAGAGGATAAAAAAAATCGAGACAGGGCTGCTGGTTGATATCCAGAAATATTCTGCCAGTGACAGGCTGATAAGGAAAATCTCCTGAGTCAGGCAGCTGAGCCAGCCTCTGCATCAAAGTATCCGCCGGCAAGGCGGGGTGGGAACTGGAGAACAACTTTCCATTCTCGGCATAAATGTCGACGCGCCAGATATCCTCTACTATCGCCAGATCTCTCAAGGCCATAGAAAGTTGTTCACTGGAAGAGTCGGTCCGGAAGGCCTGCTTGACAGAATTACCCAAATAAGAAAGTTTCTGCCGAAACTCATGCTGAAGGTAATTCTGAGTGTTGTGAAATAAAAAGAGAGTGACGAAATTCATCAAAAACAAAAAGAAAACCAAAAGCAAGAGGGAGATTCGAACCTCTCTTTCGTAGCGGGTCAAAAAATGGGCTTTTTCAGACATGGCCGGATCGCTTCTTTAAGGAAATTATCGGCAGACCTGAGAGCTGGTTAATACGGAGAACTTCAGCGCAGCCAGAAATGGGAAAGGTAGAAACGGAGCAGGTGGTCCCCCAGGAAAAGGACCACTGCTGAGGCCAGGGCCAGAAAGGGTCCGAAGGGGATGATTCTTTTGCTACGGAAATCTTTGACGGCCAGGATTAAGATTATTCCAACCAGGGCGCCTGAGAAGCTGGAAAGAAAAAAGACCAAAATCAATTTTTGCCACCCCAGAAAGGCTCCCAACATGGCAGCCAGCTTAATATCTCCACCACCCAGACTTTCTTTCTTGAAAAGCAGTTGTCCTCCCCAAGCTAGTAAACAAAAAAACAGACCTCCCAGCAGTACTCCAATCAGCGAGTTGAGCCAGTTAAAACCCGGAATCAGAAAGGAGAAGATCAGACCGAGCAGAATTCCCGGTATGGAAATCAGATCCGGAATGATTTGATGGCCCAAGTCTATGAAAGTGACGACAATCAAGGCGGAGAGTAAAATCAGACTGGAGAGAAATTGCCAGGAAAGGCCAAATTTCCAGAAGGAAAGAACGAAAAGAACTGCGGTCAAAGCCTCCACTAAAGGATAAATCCAAGAGATGGGTTTCTGACAGTGTCTGCACTTGGCTCCCAGAAGCAGGTAACTTAACACCGGGATATTATCATACCAGGAAATCTGGGAATGACAGTTAGGGCAGAAGGAGCGACCCTTGGCAAGGGAAATTTTCAAGGGAATACGATAGATACAGACGTTTAGAAAGCTTCCTACCGCAAGTCCGAACGCAAAAACTGCCAGATAGGGATATATTAGTTCTTTCTCCATTTTAATTTCAGGGCGATGCCAAAGAAAATGACTTCCACCACTGTGAACATTAGCCGGGATGCCAGAGCCACTGCCACTGCTAAGTAAGTCGGCAGAGTCAGGCTCAACAAGAGGGTCAAACCCCCTTCTCTGACTCCCCAGCCCCCGGGAGAGAAAATGGCCAAGTAGCCTAAGGCATAAGCCAGAGGAAAAACACCCAGAACATACACGAACTGGAGTTGGGTAAGAGCCGCGAAGGATTTCACCAGAAAAACAAAAGAGAAAGAGAAGACCGCCCAGGCCAAAGTATAGAGCCCGACTAAGAACATGATTTGGCGGAAGGTATACTCCAGCCGGGGGAAAGGGCGTTTGATTATTTTACCGGTTAACTTAAAAGCTAAATTGGCAGAGACCGGATGGAGCAGCCAGATAGAGAAGAGCAGAATCAGAGTCGCGGCCCATAGACTGAAATGGGTCAACTGAGCCCGGGATAGAAGCAACAGGAGTACTCCCAGAAGCAGCGCCGATACCAGAGAACTGACTAATCCAGTGGCTAGACCGATAAATGTCGTCACCGGCTGCAGGTTGGCAGATTGTCCCACCTTCATGAATCCGAGCACGGACCAGATCTTGCCGGGGAGATAGCGGGTCAGGTTGGCCAGATAGTAAAGCTTGAAGCTGTTTTTAAGGGAGATATTGCCCCCTACCATTTGCAGATTTTTCTGCCAGACCCAGACTTCCAGAAGAAGGCCGAACAATAGCAACATAGCTGAGATGATAAGGTAGCCCGGCCTAATGTCCAGAGTTCGGACCGAGAGTCTGGAAAAATCTTTGAAAAAGAAATATCCCAAAAGGGCAAAGATGGCCAAAACTAAAACTATTTTTGAGATTTTCCACCAGAGGGGAGAATATATTTCCTCTTTGGTCGGCGCCGCAGAAAGAGAGTCTGCCTGCTTGGCTGGAGGAGGAACCAGGGTCGTTTCAGTGGAAAGGAATTTACCCATCGAAGTCCGGAGCGGCTTTGACTACTAAAGAAAGGGAGAAAAGGCCGGGGAAAAGGCGAGCCAGTAAGTTACCTAACTTAGAAAGAAGGCCGAGGCTTGGTGGCATTATGGAAACAGGTCTGGCGGAAATAATCCTCAGGCCGGCGTCATGCATCAGTCTTCTGATATCTTCCGGATAAAAGAAACGGAGATGGGGGGCGTCGTAGCCGCCGAAGTCAGACTGGCCGAAAAGAATCTTTAGCCGCCGCAGAATGTGAAATTCGTTCGGCAACGAAAGAATCAGCTCTCCCTCATCCTGGAGGGCTCCTCTCAATTTGCGGAGAGCTTTCAAAGGGTCAACCAAGAACTGGAGAACTTCCAGGCAGAGAATGACGTCATAAGCACCTGGCAATTCATCCTGCTCCAGGTCAAAGATGCGGGCGGAGATGCCTCTTTGCCGGGTCGCTTCCACCGCCTCAGGCGAAATGTCGATAGCCTCCACTTCAAATCCTTTTTGTCGGAAGAAAAAAGCATTCCAGCCCCGGCCGCAGCCGACATCCAGAAGTTTGCCTCTTCTTTTAGTCAACATGCCAAAAGCAATCTGGGAGCGTTCTTGGCTGCGGAGGTCGGCCTGCTCCAAATCCCGGGTCTGCCAGTAAAGGTCGAACTTAGTCTGCTTTTCTGATTGGCTTAAGACTTTCATTTTTTGGTCAGGGCCTCTTTTACTGCCCTACAGACATAATCGACATCTTTTTCAGTCAGCAAGGGGTGGAGCGGAAGAGTCACTTCAGTTCGGCCGACCAGTTCGGTCAGGGGAAGATTAAGGGGAGTAAATTTGCTCTGATAGTAGGCGAATTGGTGGACCGGAGGGTAATGAATGGAAGTCTGGATCCCTTTATTCTTGAGAAAATTCATGAACTCTGCTCGATCGACATTCTCGGATAAGATGATGGGGAAAATGTGGTAGGCGGACTGACCCCTGAATCTCAGAAAAGGTAAAGTGATTCCTTCTAATTCTCCGAGCCGGCGCTGATAGAGCCTGGTGAGCAGCTTCCTTTTCTGATTGCCCTTTTTTAATTTCTTCAATTGCTCGGTTCCTAGGGCGGCTTCCACTTCAGTGAGCCGATAGTTGTAGCCCAGTTCGACCACGTCATAACTATGGGCGTGTCCCTTATGTCTTTCCCAGGATAAGGAGGTCATGCCGTGAGAGCGCATCAATTTCAGTTTATCGGCTAAATGCTCGGAATTGGTGACAATCATCCCCCCTTCGCCGGTCACCAGATTCTTATTGGCAAAAAAACTGAAACAGCCTAAATCTCCCCAGGCGCCGCATTTCTTCCCCGTAATCGATGCCCCGGGAGCATGAGCAGCATCCTCGACTAACGCTATCCGGTTGCCAAACTTAGTCTCGGTTCGTTTAATCAAGTTTAGAATAGCTGGCAAATCCGCCGGATAGCCGGCGTAGTGCAGGGCTAAGACTGCTCTGGTTTTCTGATTTAATTTCTGCTCTAAGTCTGCCACTGAGAGATTGAGATTATGAGGGCTGTTGATGTCCACAAAGACCGGACGGGCGCCGCAATAGAGTATTACATTGACCGTAGCCACAAAAGTCAGGCTGGGGACAATTACTTCATCACCGGGGCGGACACCGGCTGCCAAGAGAGCCAGATGTAAGGCCGCGGTACCGTTGGATACAGCCAGGGCGTGTCTTACTCCCACAAATTTAGCAAAGCGCCTCTCAAACTCAGAAGTAACTTCCCCCATGGAGAGCCAACGGGACTTTAGAACTTGCTGAACCGCTTTAAGCTCAGCCGAAGAAATATCGATGTCTGAAAGAAGAACTTTCCAGTTCATCCTATTTTACTCCTGGAAGACATCCCCTCCCCTCTTCCCCCAACAGCCGGCTCAAAAGAGTTTCTTTTTCAATCTGGGGAATACTTCTACCGCTTTGGCGTAATCATCCGGGTGTCCGATGTCCAGCCAGAAATCGGAAGAGGGGTAAATGGCCACTTTTTTTCTTTTTTGCAAAAGGAGGTTCACCAGTTGGGGAAAGTCAAATTTTTCATTCTGGGGAATAAACTTCAGAATCTCAGGCTCAAAGAGATAGACTCCCATAGAAACCTGATAGAAGAGCCGAGGTTTTTCAATATACCGGGTCACCAGATTGTGGCTGTTATTCTGGATGATTCCAAAGTCTATGGGCACGCTTCTTTTCTGGGCGGCGATAGTGGCCAGAGCTTTACTCTTTTGGTGGAAGTCAATTAGTTCAGAATAATTCAAAAGGGTCAAAAGGTCGCCGTTCATGACTAAAAAGGTCTGTTTCAGTCCCTTGATTCTCGCCAGAGGACCCACAGTGCCCAGAGGTTTATTCTCATATTGATATTTTATCTTTACACCCCATTTGCTCCCGTCTCCAAAGTAACTTTCAATCAGATTCCCCAGGTGCCCAACTGCCAGAGTCATATCAGTCAGGTCAAATTTCTTGAGTCGGCGGATCAGGATTTCTAAAATAGGGTAATCTCCAACCGGTATGAGAGGTTTAGGCAGCGACACCGTATAAGGGAGCAACCTGCGCCCTAGGCCTCCTGCTAAGATTATTATCTTCATAGCATTATCGAGAACACTTAAAGTTATACATTATATTGCTCAGGCTTGTATAAAGAGCGGTGTTTTTCAATCCAGGCTATGGTTTTGTGCAATCCTTGCTCCAGCTGGACGCGAGGGAACCAATTCAGAAGTTTGTGGGCCTTCTTAGAGTCGGAGCAGAGACGCTCTACCTCACTATTCTCCGGCCTCTTTCTTTTGGGCTCTGAGACAATTCTAATGGTCTTTTTTAGACAGCGGGCCACCAGTTCGACTAACTCCTCAATTGAGACTTCAAAGGCGGAGCCCAAGTTAACAATCTGGCCGGTAGATTGGTCAGACTCGCAAATTTTAATCAGCCCCTCCACCGTATCGGTCACAAAGGTTAAATCCCGGGTTGCGTAAATCGAACCGAGCTTGACCGACTTTTTCTCCAAGGCCTGAGAGATTATGGTTGGCACGATAGCTCGGGCCGACTGCCTGGGTCCATAAATGTTAAAAGGCCGGGCAATGGCGACCGGAAGATTAAATGAGCGATAAAAGCTCAAAGCTAACTGGTCAGCCGCCACTTTAGTAGCGGCATAAGGTGATTGAGGATTCAGGGGGTGTTTCTCGTCCATGGGGACATATTCGGCAGTACCATAGACTTCGCTGGTGGAAATGTGAATGACTTTATCAGTTAAAAAGTCCTTGGCCGCCTGCAGGATATTCAGAGTCCCCTGGACATTGGTGTCCACCACGTCGCGGGGGTTAATATAAGAGTAAGGTATCCCTATCAAGGCCGCTAAGTGAAAGACCAGATCGCAGTCCGCCACAGCTGCCCGGATACAGTCCGAATCGCGCACATCGCCGGTCAGAATCTCAATCCGGTTCAAGAGGTGTTTGTCGGCAAACTCCAGCATCCCCCAGTCGCTTCTGGAATTGTAATGCACCAGGGCCTTGACTTTGGCTTTCTTTTTAACCAAGGTCTCCACCAAATGGGAGCCGATGAAGCCGCCGGCTCCGGTGACCAAAACCTGCTTACCTTGAATTTTCATTTAGAAAACTGAAACTGCAGCTGTCTTTCTGGCGGGAGAAGTTTTCCATCCCAGGGTCTGGAGAAAATCATCCACAGCTTTCCTGATGCTCAAAAGCTCCAAGAGCTCCGGCATAGCTTTAGTATAATCTTTTTTATCTTTGGCTATTTCCAGCAGGGCGCAGGCCAAATCCTCGGGTTGGCCCGGCCGTACCACTTTTCCGATTCCGAATTTTCTGGTCAGGTATCCCAGGTCACCTACTTCGGTTACCACCACCGGCTTTCTAAACTGCAGAGCTTCGGACAGAACCACAGGTATAGATTCTCCTTGACTGGGGATTACCACCCAGTCGCAATTTTTCAGATAGGAAGATAAAGTAGGAACATCCACTTTGCCAACTATTTTTATGAAGCTGCCCAGGTTGAGAAGTTCAATCAGATTTTTCATTTCGGCTCCATAGCTCCCCCAGCCGATTAAGTGTAAACGGGCGACCGGGTTCTGGTCCACCACCAGCCGGAAAGCATAGAGCAAATCCTCCAAACCCTTGGATTTTTCCCAACGTCCTAAATAGAGGAAATTTTGAAACTTACTTTCCAGGGGTGAAAAGCTTTCGTTTTTGGTCCGAGGTAGAGCCCTCTGGCTGGGGAGGAATTGACAGAACCGGCCGGTCAGTTGAGTGACCCTCTCGGAGAGGTCCAGACCATCGGCAAAAAGATGGTTGGCCTGATTGAGCACCATCTTAGTTATTTGTTTGAAGAAAGGCTTTTTGGCCCAGACATAAATATCTGAGCCCAGGCACCAGACCGAGTAAGGTAAACCGAATTCCTGGTGAACCTGGTAAGCCAGCCAGCCCGAAGGCAAAGCCCACAGAGCCAAGCAGTGAGAGGGCCTTTCCAGTTCAATCAAGTCAAAGAGCTTTTCTCTCCCCTGCTGCAAAAAGGAGAAAAGAGAGAACCATCCTTGGGGAGACCAAAGATTGAGTTCACCGACTGTCTGCCCTCCGCCATTCCAATAGAAGCGTTGGACACCGGCCGGAGTATCTATGTACTCTGCCGGATACGCGGGAGTAAATACGGTCACATCCACCCGGTGTCTTTTCAGCGCCAGATGGAAATCGCGGATAAAGGGGGAGGCGGTGTCGTCAGGATGGGCGGGATAGCGATTGGTTATGATGCAAAGTTTTCTCTGTCTGGCAGCCATTTTCAGTCACGAAATCAAGTTCGAGGCGCCGGACGCTTTACCCTGAAGAAGCGCCTCGGTAGAAGATTAGATTCCAATCTCTGCTGCAGAGTCTTATTTTCCCGCTGAATCTTGTAAAGTTCCTTGCGGAGGTAGACTAACTGGGTCCCTAAAAAACCGAAGAGAAGAATCTGCAAGCCGGTCAGAAGCAAAATCACCATTAAGGTCATCAAAGGGCGGTCCGGATTCAAGGCAGAGTTGAACCAGAGCAGAATGATATAAAGACCACCCGCCATTCCCAGGGCCATCAAAAACAATCCCACGAGGCCAAAGAGGAGGATAGGCCTCTCATACAGGGAAAAGATGATGTGAGAAAGGGCGGTGGTTTTGAATTTAAATTTGGATTGTCCCCTAATTCTGCCCCGCAAAACAGCCGGCATTTCCAAGGGCTTGTATCCCATGGCCAAGGCCTTGGACAAAATTTCCAGATTGAGTTCCTTGCCGTCTGACTCCAGTTCCAGAGATTTGATGCAGTCTGACCGATAGGCGCGCAGGATTCCGGTGACCGTAGATAAGCTGCCCTTCATCGCAAAGCCGAGGACTTTGTTGCCTAATCTGCTTATCAACAGCCTGTGCCAGGGAACTCCTTCGGTTCTTCCCCCTCGTGCATAAGGAGAACCGACTACAAAATCGACCTGCGGATTTCGCTGCAAGGCTTCAATCATTTTGACCAGGTGAGATTCGTGGTAACTTAAATCCGCATCAGTAGTGCAGATTATCTTTCCCCGGGCAGCAGCAAAGCCAGTCCGCAGAGCCTTTCCCCTCCCCTGGTTGAGAGAATAGGAAATCAGACGGATTCTGGATTCATAGCGCATGGCTTTTCTGACAATTTCAGCGGTTGAATCGGCAGAGCCGTCATTGACCACCAATATCTCCCAGGCTGACCAGCGCGAGCTCAGGGCAGCAGCAATTCGATTTAAGGTTTCCTTAATTCCCTCTTGCTCGTTATAGACCGGGACAATGACCGAGATTTCTGGACGATTATGATTCATAGCTTCAAATGATTACAAAACTCTTAGGCTGCCAGAGAGTTTCTCCGACTTCATACACCTATAGTTTCGGCAGAAATGCTAAAATTTTGAACAGTGAAAACGAAACCTGCCAGATTACGGCAGGGATTGTTTTTGGCTGTGATTGAGAGAGTCCTGACAGAGTGAGAGATAACGCTGGTTTTCAGCCCGGTAGGGATTTAATTCCAGGGCGGCCTGGAAAAACTTTTGGGCTAAATCTGCCCGGCCTGATTTTAAGAAGGCTTTGCCCAGAGCGGTGTAGTAGCGGTGGTTGGTCTCGTCTGTATTCAGGGCACGCAAAAAATTCGCAATGCCTAAATCTCCCAGGCTATGGCGATCATAATATACTCCGGTGTTAAAGAAGAAATTGGCGAAGTGCTCGCGGGTAATCAGGTCTACGTCGGTGCGGCGTTTCAAGCTTTCATATAGACCGTTAAGAAAGGCTGACTGCCGGTCAAGGTTGTCAGAGAGAAAATCTTCCTTGTTCCCTGAATATTTCAAAAGATAGCCCAGGGGGATAAGTTTGGATTCTGTCTCAGGAGCAAAATCGACGTATTGTGTGAAGACGGGAAGTTCGTGATTCAACTGGTTAAAGGTTTCTAACCATTGAGACTTGGTAGACGTTCCAAACGGAATCTTCAAGGTCGAGTGTTGCAGTTTTACCTGGCGCAGGTAATCCAGATTGTCCAAGGCGGTCCAGGCTAAGGGGAGAACGTCGGCCCGATATTTCTCCACCAGGGTGAGATACCAGAGCGGAAGGAGAGTGTTATCCTCGGTAGCCAAGATGATTGAATTAGCGGGAACTGAATCTAAAATCTGTTTGCCGTACTGATACGCCAGCGTGTTATGGCAGTGGTCATTAACTCGATAGTTTCTGGTCACCTGAAAAGCGGGCAGAATCAAAAGAATCGAAACCCAGACCGGCCAGTATCTCCGTAAATCAGTCGCCTTTCGCCACTGGAGAAAAGATTCGAAAAGAGCGCCGGTTCCGAAAATTGCAAATAGAGTTAGAACAAGCAGGCTGGGGAGTAAATAACCGAATAAATCAAGATTGCGCATAGAAAATTCGGCAGCCCAGGCCACGGTCAGAAAATTGCAGATGAATATTCCGGCCAAGAGGGTAAGGAAGCGTCTGTTTTTTTTGTATAACGCCACCGCTCCCCAAATTGCCAAGATAATAACCGGAAGGAAAAGCTCGCTGAAAGTAAAAGTAGTCAATTGAATAAGGTTGGTCCAGATACTGAAATTGGATGGGCTGAGATATTCCTTCCAGTGGTCGGATTTGGTGATTACCCGAAAGAGATTCTCCCAGCTGTGGGGGCTGCCCCAGTTGAGAACTGGATTTTGCTGGGAGCGGATTAAAAGAAAGAGGTAAGAACTGACGCCTAAAATTCCAAAGAAGAAGGATGTGACTAGGTTAACAGGCTTAGGGAGAAAACGGCGGTCGACCAGAAAAATGAAAATTAAAAAAGCGGGTGCTAGGGAGACTACCAAGAGAGAATGATTGGCAGAGCTCAAGCCCCACAGAAAGGCAAACAGACCAAAGAAGCGCCAGGATTTGGCTCGCCTCGCTGAGCAGGCGAAGCGGGCCGGGTCCTCTTCCCTATTCTCGGACCATTGCCACAGCGAGAAAATTAGAAGGAGGGTAAAGAGGAAATTAAGAGTATAGACTTCAGCGCGGAAGGTCTGGGACCAGAAGGATGTAGTGAAACCGAAGAAGAGAACGAAAGAAGCAATTATGGTCGAATGTCCGAAAGAGAAATTGGTTGACGAGTTTTTCAGCAGAATCTGAGCTGCTAACAAGTAGAGAATTGCCAGAGAGAGGCTCCCCCAGAAGGCGGACATGAAGTTGACTGGCCAGGCTGGGTTCTGGGCCGAAAAAAGCGAAAAGATTCTTCCTAAGAGTACATAGAGAGGAAAGCCAGGGGAAAAAGGAATACCTAAGGTGTAGGAAGCGCTGGCAAAGGCGGAGGAATCTTGCCAGTAGATGGTGGGACAGAGAGTGAGAGTATAAATTGTCAAGGAAAGAATGAAAATTACAGCCGCAATCCAATAATCTCGGTTCATATTTTAGATTTCGGCTGGATTATGGAAAGAAATAGCTTAAATAAAAAAGGGACTTGTTTTTCAAGTCCCTCTTTTAACTCGGATGTCAGATATTAACTGGAGGCGTCGTCAGAAGTTACTGTCAAAGCACCTGTGTCGGTGATTTGCCAAGTATCTGCAGTTGCGTCGTCGTCAAGTACAGTAGAATTCGCGGTCGCGGTGAAGGTTGTGGCGGTACCGACAATTGAGTAAGTATACCTGGAACTGACTCCAATCTCTACACCGATGTCGGCAAACGCACCACCAGCTACGGCGGTGGCAGTAGTACCGGCCGGGGGCCAGTAGATGTCCTTTTCCTGACGGTAGGCATGCTCCATGACGTAAATCTGCTTCAGAATCGACTTAGCTTCCGACTGCTTGGACTTAGTCGAAGCCCGCATGAACCGAGGAATGGCCAGGGCCGCCAAGATTCCGATGATGACCACTACGATCATCAACTCGATCAAGGTGAAACCCTTCTTATTGTTGCGAAGCGTGCTGAACATTTCTTTTCACCCCTTTCTCTTTAAGAGTGTTTTGGTTTAAGGTTATCTGCTTTCATTTCGGCAGAATTAAAGGCAAAGCTTATGCCATCATTCAATAATTTTCTAAGACGTTGCGATTCAGAGTCAGTTCGGTATGCAGAAGTGTTCTTGCTCATATCTTGACCAAGGTTAGCTGTGGGATTGTGCTTTTTACCTTGCATTTTACTAGCTCTGGACGTCGTTGCTGATTACGGTCAAAGTGCCCCACTCGTTAATCTGCCAAATATCAGGAGTAATATCATCATCCAGACCATTAGGATTAATGGTGGTGGCAGTGGCAGTAAAAGTGTTAGCGGTGCCGGTAACGAAATAGCTGTAACGGGCATTTAGCATTACCTCCACATACAAAGGAGGCATATTCTGGCCCGGACTGGCACCAACTCCAAAGACGTAAGTGTCATGTTCCTGACGATAAGTATGTTCCATCACGTAAATCTGTTTCAGAATCATTTTAGCTTCAGATTGTTTGGACCGACTGGAGGCCTGCATAAAACGGGGTAGAGCTAAGGCGGCTAAGATGCCGATGATGACTACCACAATCATCAGCTCAATCAGAGTAAAACCTCCTTGCTCTTTGTGCGTGTTCATAGCTTCTGCGGTTGGTATCGCAAGCCCCGTACCAAAGGGTATTACATCAATCAAAGTGTCGGCAGGGCAAGAAGTTGGTTTAGAAAAATGGGTGTGCAAACTTAGAACAGCGGAGAGTTTGCAATGGCAAAATTCAAGGCCAATTGCAGGAAGCTATTCTCCGGCCCGGATTTGGTTCTCCCCAATTATCTTCAGGCGCCTAGTAACTAAGCCCTCATCCGGACTCAAGGCCAAGATTCTTCTATACTTATCAGCAGCTTCGGTCAGCATCCCCTTGCGCTCATAGAAGTATCCGAGATTAAACATGACTCTACTCCAGACCCGCTGGGCATCTCCGTCAAATTTGAAAGCAGGATGAGTGTCCCAGGTCAGGTTCTTGGCCTCCCAGTCTATCTGTTTTGCCCAGAGAGAATCAAGCTGCTCAGGCTGCTTGACAATCTGACAGAGATAACCGACCGGAACCAGATATTTCACCAGAGCGGTATCTCTTTCGGCAAATTCCCAATAGACTGTTTTTCCCCTGTTCAAATAATCAGTGGCCAAATTCAAAGCCAGCTTCTCTCCGGTTAATGGGGTCGGCATATGTTTGAATAGATTAGGATAGTTATGCTTTAGTTGCTGACAATACCACTCGGCCGGCAGAAGGGTGCGGTCAATTACGATTAAATCCCGGCGGAAATTCTCCCCGTACTGCAACCCTCTTAGCAAAAAGTCTAAATTAGGATTGTCAATAATCACCAAGGAGCCATAATCCCGATCAGCTAGAGCTTGCCGGCCATATTGCTCCGGAATGGGATTGGAGGAAAGATCGCAGAGGGCCCTGGACTGATACCCGGGAATAGCTGAGATGAACGTTAGAAATAATACCCCTACGGATGTGACTATGATTTTAAGGGGACGGGTAAAAATTGGCTGGCTGAAAAAAAGATAGGTGCGGTTCAAGAGGTATAGACTTCCCCAGCCAAATGATAAAGACCAGATCAAGAGGCTGGGGAGCAAATAGCCATGGAGGTCAGGATTATCGGGAATGAACTCTTCGGTGAGCAGGCCCAAGACCAGCCAGTTAAAAAGAGTCAGAAAGATGGCAAACCAGAGCCAGCGCCTCCTTCTGGGCCCTAAAGACCAGAATCCTACCCCGGCCAAAAGCAGAGGAAAAATCCCCAGCTGCTGGAAGAATATTTTACAAATTCCAAACAGATTGAAAAACAGGTGACGGTCGAATGGCTGAAGTGGGCCGGCTGACCCGCCAGCCAGTATTGTCCGAAGGTAATTTTGCCAGTCAGCCGGATTGAGCCAGTTTAACTCCGGCCGGTTAAGGGAGCGCAGCGGCAGGTACAGATATACCGAAATCCCTAACAGAAAAAGCACGATTGAAGCCAGAAGAGTCATAGGCTTCCAGGCCCGACCGGATTTGGTCATCAAAAGGTACCAAAGAGCCGGCGAAGTTGACAGGGCTATGGCCGGATGATTGGCCAGTGACAGACCGGCTACTAAAAAGAAAACCAGCTGAGTTTTCGGGGACCAGGCGGGGCCGGTTTCGATCTTGACTACCAGCCAGAAAAGCAAAGCAAAGAGCAGAACTGCCAGGGAATAAACTTCAGCCCTGACCGCCTGAATCCAGTAGCTGTAATTAAAACCAAAGAGCAAAACTACGAGCAAACCGACCACTCCGGCCAGAACTTTGTGTCTTTTAGAAGAGAAACGTTCAATCGAAATTCGCAGAAAGATTCGGTAAACCAGGGCTAAACTGAAAGCGGCACAGGCTGCCGAAAAGAGATTAGTCCTCCAGGAAAGATTCTGAGCAGAAAATAGAGTGAAGACTTTAGCTAGGAGGATGTAAAGCGGAAAGCCGGGGCGGTGCGGAATCCCCAGGTTCGCCACGTTGGCTATGAACTCCCCGGAATCCCACCAGAAAACCGACGGGGCCAAGGTTGCCACATAGACCCCGAGGGAAAAGAGAAAAATCAGCAGGGCCACCAGTTTTCCCGGATTCAGTTTCAATCATTTCTCCTTCAGGGCGTACTTCTCTATTTTGCGGTATAGCGTGGAAGTATCGATCCCCAGAAGCTGGGCTGCTTTGGATTTGTTCCACTCATTTTGATTTAAGACCCAGAAGATGTAGGCTTTCTCCAGCTCTTCTAAAGTAGGATGAGCGGGGACCTGTTCCTGAACTAAGGTTTGAGTCTTTCCCTCTTGAATTTGAACCGGCAGGTCCGGGGGCGAGATTTTGCTATTAGGGGAAAGGATTATGGCTCTCTCTAAAGTATTTTCCAGCTCGCGCACATTGCCGGGCCAGGCATAATTTACCAGCAGCTGCAGGGCTTCGGGAGTCAGAGTTTTCTCCTTCACATTAATTTTCTGGCAGTTCTCCCGGATAAAGTGGGCGCACAAAAGGGGAATGTCTTCTTTTCTCTGACGGAGGGGAGGAATGCAGATGGGTAAAACGTTTAATCTGTAAAATAAATCGGGGCGGAAATGATTGGTTCTAACTTTCTGCTCCAAATCCTGATTAGTGGCGGCCACCAGTCTCACATCCACCGGAATCGGTTTAGTCTCCCCAACCGGAGTAATTTCTTTCTGCTCTAAGACCCGTAAGAGCTTGACCTGAATGCCCGGGGAGGTCTCCCCGATTTCGTCTAAGAAGAAAGTCCCACCTTCGGCCACTTTAAACAATCCCTCTTTATCCTTGACGGCACCGGTGAAAGAGCCTTTGGCATGTCCGAAGAGTTCGCTCTCCAACAAAGTCTCCGGCAAGGCGGCACAGTTAATCGAGATGAAAGGGCGGTCAGCCCGAGGGCTGCAGCTATGAATGGCCCGGGCAATCAATTCTTTGCCGGTGCCGGATTCTCCCAGAAGTAAGACCGTGCTCTCGGTCTGGGCAATTTTCTCCACCATTTGTTTAATTTTCAGAATCTCTTCGGAATTCCCCACAAAAGCGTCCAGGGAGAATTCCTGTTTAATCCGGCGCTTGAGCTCGGCGTTCTCGGCCTGGAGTTCCTGGCGCTCAAACGAGCGGGAAACGGCTAACTTGATTTCATCTACCTTGAAGGGCTTGGTAACGTAATCCAAAGCCCCCTTCTTCATGGCTTCGATGGCAGTATCCACCGAGGCAAAAGCGGTCATCACGATGAAGTCAATCTGGGAATTATGCTGTTTAACCTCGGACAGCAGTTTCAAACCATTCATCTCCGGCATCATCAAATCGGCGATGACCAGGTCATACTCCTTGTGTTTGATAATTTTCAGAGCTTCTGAGCCGGAGAGGGCCGGGGTGACTTCATACCCCTCCTTCTGCAGCATAATCTGCATGAACTTCCCCATGGATTCTTCGTCATCCACTACTAGAATGCGGCCTTTGGGCATGGTTCTCCTATGGTTGCCTGACAGATATTTTATCGGCAGGATCTGGACTTACCCAATAAAAAAGCCCGCCTGGAGCGGGCCTCTTTACGACCCAAGAGGGTTCTATCTCTGCTCTAAAATCTTTTTGCCGCTGTGGTTTTCTATGGGGGTGGGATATTTGCCGGTAAAACAGGCCGCGCAGTAGTTTTCTTTGGCCAAGGATTTCATGGAGAGCATCCCTTTCAGGGAAAGATAGCCTAAGGATTTGACTCTTAAATACTTCCTGATCTGTTCCACTGATTTACGGGAAGAGATAAGCTCTTTTTTAGTAGGCATATCGATACCATAAAAACAGGGAGAAACAATCGGAGGTGAAGCCACCCGGAAATGAATCTCCTTGGCGCCGGCCCGTTTGACCATCTGCACTAACTTGCGAGAGGTAGTTCCCCGGACGATGGAATCGTCCACTATGACTACTTTCTTATTCTTTAAAGCACCGGTGACCGGATTGTACTTTATCTTGGCGTCCAAATCCCTGATTTTCTGCTCCGGAGAGATGAAAGTACGGCCGATATAGTGATTTCTTATCAGACCAATTTCCTGCCTGATTCCAGATTGTTCAGAATAACCTAAGGTATGCGTATTGCTGGAGTCGGGCACAGAGATGACAATGTCTGCTTTTGCAGGCTGTTCCAGTGCTAATTGCCTTCCCAGCCTTCTTCTGACTTTGTCCACGTTCTCCCCGAAAATTTTGGAATCAGGCCGGGCAAAATAGATGAATTCAAAGACGCAGAAGGCATGTTTGACTTGCCGAAATGGGTTGAGCGATTTAGTCCCTTTTTCCGAGATGATAAAGATTTCTCCGGGCTGGATGTCGCGTAAATACTTTACTCCTATCAAGTCAAAAGCACAAGTTTCCGAGGCCAGCACCCAAGCCTTTCCCAATTTGCCCAAAGCCAGAGGTCTCCAGCCTCTGGGGTCACGGGCAGCAATGATCTTTTCCCGGTTGATTAAGAGAATTGAATAGGCTCCCTCCACTTTTTTTAGGGCTTCAACCACCCTCTCTTCTAAAGTCCTCTTAGAAGAGGAGGCAATCAGATGGAGAATGACTTCACTGTCCGAAGTGGATTGGAAGATCGAGCCTTTTTTCTCCATGTTAGTGCGGAGGCTGTAGGCATTGGTGAGATTGCCGTTGTGGGAGATGGCCAAAGGTCCGTCTTTGTAGTTTATCAGAATGGGCTGGACATTGGCCATATTAAATGAGGAGCCGGTGGTGGAATAGCGGTTATGGCCGATGGCCCGGTCCCCTTTCAAGCCGCTTAAGATTTCCTTGCCATCATAGACTTCATTGACCAGCCCCAGGCCTTTGTGGCTGTAAGTTCTTTGGCCATCCGAAGAGATAATGCCGGAGCCCTCCTGTCCCCGGTGCTGCAAAGCATACAGCCCCAGATAGGTCAATTCCGAGGCTTTTTTAGCGCCGAAGATGCCAAAGATTCCGCAGGCTTCTTTCAAATTACCCATAGACTAAAGGAAGGGATATAGTATCATACGGTTTCGGCTGTGTCAATCTCAAATGCCTGAAGAGTGTGTGAAGATGATTGCATAGGAGTTCATAAAGATTAACTGCTAAGAACATTAGTTGATACGAAGTGTGAGTGTGCAAATCTAATACAACAATAGTATGTTGTGGGACAAGGTGTTATAGCTCAAGAAGAATGATCTACTTGAAGTGGTTCAATAGTGCCTGAAGGCATATATATTGCTCAGAATTAGATGGGGCAATATGCCCCAAGGTTTGGGTGAATGAGAGAAAAGGCTTATCAGCAGTTTGACTTGTTGCGGCGGCTAATCCTGAAGACCAATCAGGATTTTCGGCTTCCAGAAATGTTGCAGGAGGCCTTAGATAGCGCCTGTCAGATTATGGGATTACAAGCGGGGTATATTTCGGTCTGGAAAGAGCAGAAAAGCTTACTACAGGTTTGGTTTGGGTCAGCGGAACAGAGGAGCATTTTAGAGCAGATAGAAAAAAATCTATTAGAGCAGCTCTGGAAGGGATACAAAGTTCAGAGTCTTTATCTGAATCTAGAGTTGGACGGGTCCAAGTCCCTCTTCTCCTACCCGGTCAAAAAGGGAGAGGAAATTGTGGGGGCGATATCAGGAATTTGCAGTGGACCGAGAAATTTAAGCCTGGAAGAAGAATTTGTGGAAGCAATCGGCAATCAGTTGGGGATTGCCTTAGCGAAATTGGAAGGATTCCCAGTCGGGAAAGTGGTCACGGAGGCCGAAGTCGAAAAGACGGTAAAATCAGCCAGGATGAATGCCATTTTGGAGACGGCAGCGGCGTTGAATCATGAAATCAATAACCCGCTGACGGCAGTCTTAGGTAATGCGCAACTGCTCTTGCTACAGGGGCAGAAATTGAGTCCGGAGGTGGTCGAAAAGCTGAAGGCGATTGAGGAAAGCGCGCTGAGAATTAGAGAGGTAACTTTAAGGCTGATGCAGATTATTGAGCCGGTGACGGTGGAGTATGCGAGTGGGATGAGGATGATTGATATTGAGAAGTCGAAGAAGAAGGATGAGAAATAGTGGGACTATGGTTTTGTCTTTTTCTTGGCTCGCCCTATAATCTGGAGTAAAAGGTCAATCATGACCATCACCTTCATGGCTTCATCTTGTGTAAAGTGGTCACAAATTTTGTGGTGCGTCTCTTGTCTAAAGGATAGGGTAATACCTCTTAGAATGTGATATATACCTTCCCTTTCACTTTCTTCTCCCTCAATTTCTAAAATACCGTCTTTATGATGTAGAGCTTCAGTAATAAGCTTAACACCGTAGTAGCTAGAATTTAATCCCGAGACCTTCCTAATCCTGTCTTCAAGAATTGTAGTCGCCTCTCTAATCACTCTATCAAAATTTCCATCGGCCCCCAAAATATCTAAACATCTTTCCTTAATTTCTGGGTCAGCAATAGATTTAATTACATTACCTAAATTGGATATGCCTCCAGTGATTTCGTACTTTGCCTGCACAAATTCGATTGCTTGATCTAATTTAGTTTTAAGAATTATGCCCTTATACCTGTAAATACCAGAGCCCATAGCAGATGCCTCAGAACTCGGAATAAGCAGAAAACTCAAATTGTCTTGAGTTGTATTTGCTAACTCGGTAATAATCCCGTTGTAGTCATTTACCACAAATATCTCGACATAATCAGTATTTTTTACTGAGGCGCAGGTACGAGCAATGCCTTTTAATCTACCTGAAAGTACTTTAATCTCTTTTAGATTTTCCATTGTCTATCTAGATGTTCGTTGTCTTGATCCAGCGAGCTAATTATGTTCAAAATAGCCGTGATAGAAATGTTCCAACCTTTTCGAGCAAATCTTTATCATCTCCATTAAAAGCAGCCAGTTCATCCGAATCAATATCAATCTCCCCCACAATTTTTCCCTCCTTCCAAATTGGCACCACAATCTCCGATTTAGTCTCTAAGCTGCAGGCTAAATAGCGGGGGTCGGAGTTCACGTCGTCCACCACGATGGTCTCCCCTTCCCTGACGGCTGCGCCGCAGATGCCGGAGTCAAACTTTATTCTGGTATGCGGGCTGGGCTTGCCTACGTAGGGTCCGAGAATTAGCTCATCGCCTTTCACCAGATAAAAACCTACCCAGTTATATTTGGGAAAAATCTTTTGAAGTAGGCGACAAGTTTCCAGCAAAATTTCTTCTCTGGAGCGACCAGACTTGACTATTTGTTCTATCTTTTGAAAAACGTGACTCTCATTCATCTCGACGTAATTTTATAGTTCCACAGTCTTAGTACGATGGGCGTGGCATTCCACGTTCACAGCCACTGGCAAACTGGCGATGTGGCAGGGATAAGTTTCAATGAAAACGTCTAAGCAAGTTGTTCTGCCGCCTAAACCCATTGGCCCCACGCCGGACTTGTTCACCAGCTCTAGAATCTCTTTTTCCAGATTAGCATAAAATGGATTGGGGTGCCTCTCCCCTATTTCGCGGAACAGAGATTTTTTGGCCAGAATGGCGCACTTTTCAAAGTTGCCTCCGATTCCAATTCCCAGAAAAATAGGGGGGCAGGGATTGCCGCCGGAGTTAATCACGGTGTCCAGGATAAATTTCTTGACACCTTCCACACCGGCAGAAGGCGGGAGTGATTTGAAAGTGGACATATTCTCACATCCGCCCCCTTTGGCCATGATAGAGATTTTGAACTTGTCACCCGGCACCATTTCGGTGTGAATCATGGCAGGAGTATTAGTGCCAGTGTTAGTCCGGTTTTCAAGAGGGTCGCCGACAATGGACTTACGCAGGTACCCCTCCTGATAGCCTGAGGCTATGCCCTGGTTAATCGCCTCATGTAGACCTTCGCTGTTAAATCTGACCTTCTCCCCTATTTCTACAAAAACTACCGAAGCGCCGGTGTCCTGGCAGTAAGGCATTTTTTTATCCCGGGCCAATTCGAAGTTTCTTATCAGCTGTTCGAGAATGTCCTTTCCAGTATCGGATTCCTCTTTAGCCAGAGCCTCCCGGATGGCCTGCAACATCAAAGGATTAAGCTGAGAGTTGATTTCCACCACCGTTTTTCTGACGGTCTCTCTGATTTGATCTAACTCAATTATGCGGTAGCCATTTTCCATATTTCACCGATCCTTGATTTCATCTAAGAGTGAAAAAATCTCTTGCTTGACTTCTTCTTTCAGCGCGGCCAGATATTTCTCTTTTCCATCCGGCTCGGATAATAATTTCTGTTTAAGCTGGGGAGCATTTTTCGGCTCTTCAATCCAGAGGGCCAGAACTTTGAATTTCTCGTCCGAAAAGATTACCGTGGGAATTCGCATTTTCCCGTCCGCGGTGAATTTTTGCATCAAATCCAGGTTGTCGTCTCGAGTAAGAATTTTGAATTTGGCATTCGGCAAAGCCTCCACCATTCGGGCAATCACCGGCAGGTTGCGCACTGAATCGCCGCACCAGTCTTCCGACAGAGCCAGGATGTTAAAGCGCTTCGAAATCGAGGCAAGTTTCTTATTTTCGGCCTCGGTCAGACGAAACTCCTGGTAGTTTTTCAGCCAGTCATCTTTCCTGGCTACAACGATTTTCAGATAGTCGGCGAAATCGTAACCCGTATCGAATCTATTCTTATCTAACATATATTATCTCCATTCTTCAACTACATTTTTCAGGCGGGCTAAATTTATTTCAGGCACTTCGGGAGGGATAGAGCAGCCCGGGCCTAAAATCCAGCGCTTCCCCTGCATCAAGGAGCGGGTTTGATTAGCCTGCTCAGTTACCTTAGCAGGGTCAGGGTTCAGAAGCTCCTGGTTATGGTTGATACCTCCCAGGACAACTTTGTTCAGCAAGCCATAACCTTTATCTAAACTTAAATTAGTGGGGTCGGTGGCGTCCCAATTGACAATGTGAACTGGATAACCCACAAAGAGCTCCAAAAAATTCTTAGGTTCGCAGACGTGCAAAATGTTCAACTCAGCGTTCTTTATTTTAGAGAGAATGCGCAAATCATAGGGTTTCCCGAACTCCAAATACTCTTCTCTGGTAATATAATTAGCTGAAGCCCACTGGGTAGTGGCAAAAAAGATTCCGGAGGCGCCAGTGTTGGGAATCTCCTCCACGAATTTCTCAAAAGTCTGAGTAATGGCCTCCAGGGCCTGATGGATAACTTGAGGAGCTTGACGCAGATATTTCACCAGTATGTCTTCATTTTCCACTAAATCTCCGGCAACGGAGAGAGGTGAAAAGACCGTCTCCACAAAATAGAGCTCTTTTTTCAAGGCCTGACCGATTAGGCGGAGCGCCTCAAGTTGTTCCTGAAATGCGGGAGCAGTCAATTTGAATGGTTCAATGTGGTTCCAGTCCTCCAGTTTCTTGACCGGATAATCTATAATTTTGGTCTTGACGAATTCATTAGCAGAAAACTGAACCTTGGCTCCCCAGGGCTGGACATGATAGCTGGCTCTTGGATTTACTTTCATAAAATCCCAGTCGAATTTATTCTGAAAAGCAAGCATTGCCTCGGCTAGGTTCTTGGCGTCATGCTCGCGGTAATAGAAGTGGCGCCAGAAGGAGACCGGCGTGCGGTCAACCGGCTGGCTGGTTAATAGATTCTGGATTCTTTCCTTATGGGACAAAGCTTGACTAGTTTTCACAGGCATAACATTTACAGTCAGAGCACCTCTTCTACGATTTCTAAGACTTCCTGATAGCGGCCGTAAGAAGGCATCAGATAGACCCCATTCACCATGCTCTTGGCTTCATGAAAGAGCTCTTTGGCCATCTTGATCCCTTCCTGAGCTCCTTTTTCGCCGGCCAGGCGCATACGTTCTCTTAACTTATCCGGTATAGAAATGCCGGGGACTTCGTTGTGCAGAAATTCGGCGTGCTTATAGCTGTGCAAGGGCAAGATTCCCAGCACAATCGGGATTTCGATTTCACCGATTAACTTCAGAAAACGCTCCAAAATCCTGACGTCGTATAAAATCTGAGTGAACGTATATTGTGCGCCGGCTTCGAGCTTTTGATGGAAACGGTCAATCTCCCGGGAAATATTCTCCTCGCCCGGATTCACGCCCACTCCGATGAAAAACGAGGTGGGGCTGCCGATGGAGTTGCCGGCCACGTCAGTTCCCTGATTTAATTTGGAGATTATCCGAGTCAATCCGATGGAATCTACATCATACACAGCAGTGGCGTGAGCGTAGTCACCTAAACTGGGGGGGTCGCCGGTAATACAGAGTATGTTTCTTAGACCCAGGGCGTGGGCTCCCACCAAGTCGGATTGAATTCCCATGAGGTTCCTGTCCCGAGGGGTAAAATGCAGGACCGTCTCCAGACCAACTTTGTCTTTAATCAAGTAGGCTAAGGCCAGACAGCTCATGCGGACCCGGGCCATGGGGGAGTCACCGATGTTGCAGGCGTCTGCCCCGGCTTTCAGGATGGCTTTGGCACCTTCCAAGATTTTCTCTGGATTGGCTCCTTTGGGAGGATCCAGTTCCACTGAGACTACAAATTTTCTCTCCTTTAGCTTGCGGGCAAATTCGGAAAGTTTGAGTTCGGCAATGCCGGGAACTTCTACTCGGTCGGTCTTGGGAATAGGGATGGTTACATTCTCGAAAGAAGATTTGCCAGTAGGAGATGATTGGCGGGCCTGCAAAACCTCAGCCATGGCCCGAATATGCTCCGGGGTAGTCCCGCAGCAGCCGCCGATGAGGCTTACTCCCGAGTCCGCGAACTTCTGAGCATAGTCGGCAAAATAGTCCGGGGTGGAAAGATAAATGAAACGCCCGTCAACTAAGCGCGGCAGACCGGCGTTGGGCTGGGCAGAGACTTTGAACTTGGTCCGGGCCAAAATCCTCTGAATCACTTCAAAAATGCCCAACGGGCCGACGCTGCAGTTGGCGCCAATAAGATCAACAGCTAATGCTTCCAAAACATCCACCACTTCTTCAGGTGAATTCCCCATCACGGTCTTCCCCTCTTCGGTGAAAGTCATCTGAGCCACAACAGGGAGCTGGCAAATCTGTTTCACTGCCAGAATAGCCTGCTGCATCTCCTCTAAGTTGACCATAGTTTCAATGATGAATAGGTCAACTCCGCCTTCTAAAAGAGCCTCGGCTTGCTGACGGAAAAAAGTTAAGGCTTCCGAGCTGCTGATTTTGCCAATCGGCTGAAGGGGCTTGCCTAAAGGGCCGAGGGAGCCGGCTACGAAGACCGGCTTGCCGGTTATTTCTCGAGCTTCCCGGGCAATTTTGGCTCCCCGGAAATTGATATCCCTGACTTTATCCTCTAAACCATGAATAGCCAGTTTAATTGGATTGGCGCCGAAGGTGTTAGTCTCGATAATCTCGGCGCCAGCCTGAATGTAATCCTGATGAATCTGCTGCACTAATTTGGGATTGGAGAGGTTGACTTCGTCAAAGCAGTGCTGGTAAGGCACACCTCGTGAAAAAAGCAAAGTCCCCATGGCGCCGTCGCAAAGGATAATCCCTTTTTGAACTCTTTTCAGGAAATGGTCCGGCATTGTTCTAATATACAGAATAAGCGCTCAAATTCAACCTGGGGAGAATTAGCTTCCAGAGGCTGTATTGTTTAACTGATAAAATGCAAAGAAGAAAAAGGAGTCGAAATTAACCGGTTAACTCACACCTAGTTCTTGCTTGACTTCTCTTACGGCTTCTACCATGGCCTTCAATTTGGCCCTGGCCTCTTCCCAGGTCCGGGTTTTCAGGCCGCAGTCAGGGTCTATGTAAGTCTGTTGTGGCGCAAAGACTTGCAAGGCCATTTTAATGTTTTGCTTCACCTCATCCTTGGTCTCGACCCGGTGAGAATGGACATCGACTACGCCAACGGCAATCTCTTTGGTGAACTTGGGAGTCTTGAAGACATCCAGATGCATGAACTTGTTATTGGCAAATTCCAAATCGAGCTGGTCAACCGGAAGTTCCAGAATTTTGGGATAAATCACTTTGAAATCGCCGTAGCAGATGTGGCTGATAGTTTTGGCTTTCACTCCGGCGGTGACGACTTGCATGGCTCGAATGGCCAGATCTAATTCTTCCGGTCTGGTGGAAATGGCCGGCTCGTCAATCTGAATGTACTTGGCCCCGGCTTTTTCCAAGTCCATAACTTCATCATGAATTATTTCGGCGAAGGCCATTGTGAGGGCCTGCCGGTCAGGATAGTACTCGTTGAAAGACCAGTCGCACATGGTGTAGGGACCCGTGAGCATGCCTTTGACCGGTTTTTTAGTCAGGCTCTGGGCATACTTGAAATATTCAACTGTGGTGGGTTTGGGTCTTTTCAGTTTTCCGACCACAATTGGCTTTCGGTAATACCGGTTGCCGTAAGAGCGCACCGGTGAGCTTATCTTGAAACCATGCCAGTTCTCGGCAAAATAGGTGGTCATGTCCCCCCGCTCCATTTCGCCGTGGACCAAAATATCGAGACCCAATTCTTCCTGAAGTTGAATGCACTCACGAGTAGCTTTTAGCTCCAATTCTTTAAGTTGCTCGCGGGGGATTTCCCCTCTGGAAAACTGGTTGCGGGCTTTTATCAAATAGTCAGGTTTGGGGAAGCTGCCTACAGTTGTGGTCAGAAGCATTCATTCACCTCAATTAATTTTACGGGCAATCCCGGAGATGAGTTGTAGCTTCTTTAGAGCACTTTCATGCGGCAGAAATTCCAGGCCGCAGGAAGGGCTGAAATTTATCCGGTTAGCTGGTATCCTCTTGGAGATTCGGTCAACTATTTTTAGAATGTCCTCTTCCCTTTCCAGTTTGGTATTTCTGGCATCGAAGCAGCCTAAGATGAGTTCTTTAGTGTCCCAGTTGTTAGATAGAACCGCTTCGAGATTCTCTGTATGGCTGACAAGGTCTATTCCGACAGCATCAATCTCACTTTGCAGCACCTGGGGAAGAAACTGTGCAACTCTACAGAAATAAAAGAAGAGGGTTCTTTTAACTTCTACATCTGCAAAGACGGTTCTGATGGCACGCAGGGCTAAATCAGCCTGGTCAGGATGAAAGCATAGCGAGGGCTCATCCAATTGAATGTATAAGCAGCGGGCTTTTTCCAGACCGACTACTTCTTGATGCAGTATCTCGGCCAAGTCCAAAACCAGTTTCTCCAGATTGCCATAGTGCTCGTCAAGCGAAAGCTGGGCAAAAGTAAAAGGTCCAGGGAGGGCAATTTTAACCGGCTTGGAAGAGTTGGCCTGGGCGAATTTGAATTGCTCCACTGTAGAATAATTCTTAAAAGAGAGTTTTGATTTCACCACCGGCCTACGGTAATAGACATTGTTGTTGAAAAAGCGAATCAGGCCGCCGATTTCAAATCCGTTGATATTTTTCGCCAGCGGAGTGACCAGATCATCCCAGCGAATCTGGCCGTCAGTCACAATATCAATCCCAGCCTCAATCTGCTCTTTTAACGCTCTCCTAATGGTCTCTTGATAGACCTGCTCCAGTTTCTCGGAAGTGAGTTTCTTCTGGTCCCAGGCATTTAGGGAGTTCCTCAAATTGGGAACAGATTTGTCCGAGCTGATCTTGGGGTAATTGCCTACTACGGTTGCCTTCAAATTCGCTCCTGTCAGGTAAACTCTCAACATATTTTTGAGGCAGGCTTTGTCAAGCAAAATCGTGGTGGGGCTTGATTCAATCGGCTGAGAAAATTATCTTTGGAAATGAATATTTGGCATGAGGCGGAGAATCTATGAAAGCGACAGCTGATGTGGTAGTCATCGGAGCAGGAATAATAGGGGCCAGTGTGGCTTACAATCTGGCCAAAAAGGGGGTAAAAAATGTCGTCCTGGTCGAAAAAGAGCCCTTCTTTGCGGCCTGGTCAACCGGCAAGGCGGCCGGAGGAATCCGGGCGCAATTCTCCGCCGAAATCAACGTGAAAATCTCCATGCTGTCCGAAGAAATTTTCGAGCGCTTTCAAGAAGAGATGAGGTGCGATGCAGCCTATGACCAGGTGGGATATTTGTTTTTGTTAACCACCGAAGAGGAAAAGGCTCACTTTCTCAAGAACGTAGAAATGCAGAAAAGATTGGGATTGCCGGTGGAAGTTTGGTCACCAGAGGAAGTGCAGAAATTCATTCCTCAAATCAGGACCGATGACTTATGCGGGGCGACTTTCTGTAAGAAAGATGGCCTGGGAGACCCTTACGAATTCACGCAGGGATATTTGAACCGGGCGCGTGAATTGGAAGTGGAGATGAATTATGAGACGGAGGTAACGGGTCTACAGGCAAACTCCGGCAAGATAAAAAAAGTTGTCACCAATCAGGGGATCATCCAAACTGGGGTAGTGGTCAACTGCGCCGGAGCTTTTGCAGCGCAGATTGGGAGGATGGCCGGTATTGAAATTCCGGTTGCTCCCATAAAACGACAAGTTGCAACTACTGCGCCCTTGAAATTCATCCGGCCGGACTGGCCCATGATTGTGGATGTTCACTCCGGTTTGTACACTCACAAAGAGTCAGGGGGATTGCTCTTGGGCTGGGCAGATAAGGCTACGCCGCCGGGATTTGATCTGTCAGTTGACCCCAATTATACGGATAAAATTATCGAGCTGGCGCTGGACCGGATACCGGTCTTAGAAGAGGCGGAGATTTCCAGCAGCTGGGCCGGATTGTATGAGAGTACGCCGGACCATTTGGCCATCTTAGGCAAGGTGCCGGAAGTGGAGGGATTCATTTTGGCTAATGGGTTTTCCGGGCATGGGTTCATGCACGCGCCGGCAGTGGGGATTTTATTGGCAGAGTTAATTACGGAGGGGAAGAGTTCGCTGGATATTTCGGCTTTGAGTATTGAGAGGTTTAAGAAGGGGAGGCTGGAACCGGAGAGGAATGTGATATAGAGAAATCGATTTAAGGAGCCGATCCTACCTATAAACTCCAACTTACAAAGTCTTCATGAATCCATAGCGGTATTCTTCATCAGTCCTCAGGTAAGAAAACGCTAAATCCTAGATATCCGCTGTTAACCTGGAATGAGTTTCCCTCAAAGGAAAACTTTTGGAAGCGAAACTCAAATCTTACTGCAACAGAGTTGGTGAGAAAGGTCTTATTTCCCAGACCAAGATTAAGTATAGTTGCAGTTCTTTCACCGCCGCCAAAGACACTGCCGGCTGAATTATGAAGCGGGCTGGCATTGCCAAAACCTGCACCTGCTAAGACAAAGATGTACGACTTACCATTTGAAGGTAGCTCAAAATGGTAGGCAAGATTGGCTGAAAAGATAGAAGCGGCATCTTGGTCTTCGACTAGGGTGAGTACCACCTCAGGCTCAACTTCTAGATAGGGGGTCAGGTATAAACCTATTCTAAGAGGAATGTTTACAAGGGTGAAAGATTCTCCCTCATCTACAAATACCTGAAAGGATGCTGCTGTAGATATTTCTACTTTGCGGGCTTCAAGCGACGCATCAGCATTGTTGAACAAAGGCAATCCCAAAAAGCTGAGTAGACAAATAACTCGGGACACGGTTCCTCCTTTTAGATTTTAAGCTGAGAGATTTTTTCTATTACCGCTATTAATTGTTCCAATCTGAATGGCTTCGCCAGCAAATAATCCACCCCCGCCTCCTTTAACTGACTCTCCTCAAAACTTGCTCCCCAGCCGGTAATCAAGACAAGCGGAATCTCCGGCTTGAGCTGCTTAATCTTCTGCGAAACCTCGAAACCGGATATATCTGGCATTCCCAAATCGGTAATCACCAGGTCAAATGAGTCAGACCCGAATTTCCGCAAGCCCTCTTCCCCGCTTTCGGCTACCTCGGTCTTATGCCCCAGAGTAGAGAGCATCGATTCCAGCAAATCCAGAATCATCTTCTGGTCGTCAATGGCCAGGATTCTAAGCCCCTTCGAAGTCGGCGCCTCTTCTTTTTCCACTTCAATCTTGACCGGCTCAGAAGCTGGAATTATCTCAACGGTCTCTCTCTGGCTGAATTTCTTCAAAAGGGTGGCAGCATCAAGCGTTGTATTTTCAATCGCCTTCAGGCTCTCGACCAAATTCCGGTTATAAGGCATCTGGCCGGATTCGAGCCGGTCCTGTAACAATTCCACATTCCCTAAGACTCCGGCTAAAAGGTTGTTAAGGTCATTGACCTGAGAGGCCAGAAGAGTTTCTATTTCAGAGGCAGGTTCAGCCTGCTTAGCGGACAGTTCATCATATTTGGTTTGCAGCAATTCTAGCTTACTGCTTAACTCCGTCAGTTTCTCTGCGGTTTGTGACGCTGATTGCTGCAACTGCCAAAGGGCAATGGCTAAGGAGGCTTGATGGGCTAAGGTCTTGGCCTGCTCGATTTCCCTAGTAGAAAAAGTTAAACCGGCCTCTTTGTTTTCATACCACAAAACACCTACGATTCTTCCCTGACGATAGATGGGGGTCAATAAATGTGAGCCTTCTGCCACCACGCTGCGGGAGGTTACTGCCCGGTTAATTAGCGGAAATTCGTTCAGCGCTCCTTTTACCCTGACCATGGATGGCTCCAAAGTGGCTCTGACTTCTACCTGGTTTCCGTCCAGAAGAAAGATGTGTCCGGCTGAAGCGTTAATGACTTTCAGCCCTTCCCAGAGAATCCGGTCCAGAATCGGCTCCAGACCTAAGTCCGAAGATAGATAGCCGCTGATGACCGAAAGAATACGATTCTCGGCGATGGACTGGTTTAAGGTTTCACTCTTTTTTCTCAGTTCCCGGTTCAATCTTAAGAATTCGATTCGGTCTCCTAAATGAGAGAGGGCCTCGGTCAGCAATGCGGCAGCAGCCGGCTCGAATTTGAATTTCTGTTCGGAAAAGAGGCCTAACATGCCGATTCTGTTCTGGCGGATGTTCACCGGCAACAGAATCATGGACTGAATCCCTTCAGCAGAAAGCGCATTGATCAAGCTATCCGCTCCGGTCTTAATCTGGCTGGTAAAATAAATCTCCCCGGAAGAGACCTGCTTGGCAATTCCCTCCTGCGCAGAGAGTTTCTCCAGGCTCTTGGCCAGGTTGGGGGAGAGACCTCGGAAAGAGGCCAAGACCAGTTCCGAAGAAGCCGGATTAGTTATCCAGACGGCAGCTGGCTGGTTTCCAAAATGAGAAGTGGCATTCTTCAGAAAAGCATCCAGAATCTCCACCAGGCTGTTCCCTTTATGAGACTCGGTCAGAGAGTGGCGGATGTAGTCCAGTTCCTTCTGCCTATTCTGAAATTCTTCCCTCTTCTGCTGGATGAAAGCCAGCCACTTTGAAAGACCCCAAAAAATCCAGCCGATTCCCAGCACTGAAAAGCCTGTCTGCAGAAAGTAGGAAACCTGGACTTCACTGAAAATGGTGCTACCCAGAGATAAAGAAGACAAAGTGCCGGTCACGCCGGCCAGAAGCAAAAAAGTCAAGCCGGCAGTCAGCTTATTCCAGCCGATTTGGGCTAATTCAGGAAAGCGCTCTTTGAGGTTGGAAAGGTAAATCAAAAGCGAAATTATGAAGATAGAGAAAAGGATGTTTAGGGTGACCAGAAACATGTTTATTTCAATTTAGACTGACTGAGATTCTCCGATTAAGAGTCTGGCTTCTCTGCGGATGATACTGACCGGAATGATCTGATTCATCAGAGAGTCAGGGCCTTCAAGATTTACCCGGATATAATTATCAGCCAGGCCGGTTAACAAATTTTTTTGCTTCTCTCTTCTGTTTTCCACCAGTACCGGTAAAATTCGTCCAGGAATAGTGTCCAGAAAGGCTTGCCACTTCTTATTCCCCAACTCTCTTAGGACGGCGCTGCGCCTATTTATGGTTGGCGGGGCAACTTTGTCCGACATTTTGGAAGCTGCGGTATTGGGCCGGTCAGAATAACTGAATACATGCAGAAAGTTCAAGGGTGAATTTTCTATGTACTGACAACTGGAGAGAAATTCTTCTTCGGTTTCCCCGGGGAAACCGACAATCACATCGGTGCCCAAAGTAACTCCAGGGATTCTTTCGGCAAAAGAGTGAACCATGCGGTCGAATTCTTCCAAAGAATACTGTCTCTTCATCCGGCTGAGAATGCTGTCATGGCCGGACTGTAAAGGCAAATGTAAATGGCGGCAGAATCTTGGTTCAGAGGCTATTAAATCGACCAGCCGGGGAGAGACCTCTTTAGGTTTTATGGAAGAAAGACGGATTCGAGCAACTTCAGTCTCATCTAAAATCATGTTAAGGAGGTCAGCCAGCTTGAGATTCTCCCAGAGGTATTTGCCGATGTGCACGCCGGTTATCACGACTTCTTTAAACCCCTGCTCTGCCAGAGAATTGATTTCTTCAATAATCCAGGGGGCAGGCCGGCTTCTCTCCTGGCCCCTGGTCATGGGGATGACGCAGAAGCTGCACCATTCCTGGCAGCCATTCTGAATCTTAACAAAGGCACGGGTATGGCCGGAATTGCCTGAGGCCCGGAAATCCTCCTGTTCCTGAAACGCAATCCCATTCAGAATCAATTCATGGCCGTCATACCATTCTTCAATCAGGTCTGGCAATCGGTCCTTATAATCGCTTCCCAGCACCAATCCCACACCGGGGAGGGTTTGAAGCTGCTCTCTAGCAATCTGGGCATAACAGCCGGTTACCACAATTTTGGCAGTCTGGGAGCGGCGGTGAGCCTGATAAATGGCCTGACGGGAGCTATAGTCAGCTTGTTGAGTTACAGTACAGGTATCAATCACATACAAATCAGCGGTTTGAGTAAACTCCACCCGCTGCCAGCCGCGTTTAACCAGACCGGAGGCGATGGCCTCGGTCTCGTACTGGTTCAGCTTGCAGCCTAAAGTAGTTAAAGCAACCTTCTTCATATATGAAAACAGCCTCATCTCAGTTAAGACAAGGCTGCTCCACTTAAGCTCTGCTTTAAGAGTTCATGGTATTCGGGGTCTGATTCTGCCCTTCAGTATTAGTCACGTCTCCTGATTCCTCCTGCTCCCGCATAGGCGGAACCGGAATCTCAGGTGGTGTTACTAAATCAGCCACTTTCTGAGTGCGAATCGGGTGAGTGCTCAAATAGCTCTCATACTCGGCCCGCTCTTTATCTTTGTAATAAGCCTCCACCGACAGAACTATGCGGTGGCTGTGCCGGTCGAACTCAATCACTTTCAGGGGAATAGTTTCCCCCTCTTGGAAGGCCTGGTCCGGTCGCTGTAGCTCAGGCCGGGCCAAATGGTATAAAGGGACAAACCCTTCTACCTCGCCATCCAATTCAGCCACCACCCCTTTTTCTAAAATTTTGGTGATTTTACCGAAAGCCTCATTTCCCACCGCATATTTCTTAGCCAGCTCCGGCCAGGGGTCGTCTTTAATCTGTTTGTGGCCTAAAGAGATTCTCCGGTTCTCCACGTCGATGTTCAGAATCACCGATTCTACAGTGTCCCCTTTGCGGAAGAGCTCAGAGGGATGATTGAGCCTTTTAGTCCAGGACATATCCGAGATGTGAATCAGGCCATCCACCCCTTCCTGTAATTCCACAAATGCTCCGAAATTGGTCAGATTCCTCACCTTGCCAGCTACTCTGGATCCAATCGGGAATTTCTGAATGTAAAGAACCCAGGGATCCGGCTCCAACTGCTTAATACCCAAAGAAATCTTCTCTCCGGCCTTATCCACCGCGAGCACCGCCGTCTCCACAATTTGCCCCACAGTCAAAATCTTGGAGGGGTGTTTGACATGGCCGGTCCAGGACATCTCCGAGATGTGAATCAAACCCTCCACTCCCTTTTCCAGCTCCACAAAGGCGCCGTAGTCGGTTAAGGAAACAATCTTGCCTTTAACCCGCTTGCCGACCGGGTATTTCTCCTCGATATTTTCCCAGGGATAAGGGGTCAACTGTTTTAATCCGAGCGAGACTCGGCCGGTGTTTTTATCCAGGTCAATGACCTTCACCAGAAGCTTATCCCCCACGTTCACCACGTCTGAGGGATGATTGATTCTCCCCCAGGACATATCGGTGATGTGCAACAAGCCATCCACTCCGCCTAAATCGATAAAGGCGCCGAAGTCGATGATATTCTTGACTATCCCTTCCCGGACCTGGCCCACTGTAATTTCACCCAAGATCTTGCTGCGCTGAGATTCCCGCTCCTCTTCCAAAATGATTCGTCGGGAAACCACAATGTTACGTCTGGGTTTGTTTAACTTAACAATTCGCAGGGCCATGCTCTGGCCTACCAGCTCGTCGAAATTGGGGACCTGTTTCAGAGCGATCTGAGAGCCTGGCAAAAAAGCTTCCACTCCGTATAAATCCACCACCATCCCCCCTTTGATTCTCTTGACGATTCTGCCATCGATGGTCTGGCCGGTCTCATAAGCCTCTTTGACTCGGTCCCAGACCCGCAGGAAATCGGCCTTGCGCTTGGATAAGACCAATTGTCCGTCTTGATCTTCAATGGCCTCTAGGAAGACTTCTATTTCGTCGCCCACTTTTACTTGGGCAGGGTCAGGAAATTCAACCAGGGGGAGAATGCCTTCCGATTTAAAGCCGATGTCAACTACCACATCTTTGTCCAGAATCTCCAGAACTCTCCCTTTGACAATCTGCCCTTCCTCTAGGGTCTTCATGGTGCCGGCGTATAGCTCTTCTAATTGTTTCTGCTCATCCGGTGAGTACTCTCGCTCAAGATCCGGTGGAGTTATGGCAGGAAAATCCTGGACGGCCCGGGCCTGTTTCTCAGGCACGGCTCTTTTGACTTCAGCCCGGACAGAGCGAGAAGGTTTCCCTTTGACCTCGCCTGAACCGGCAGGGACTGCTTCAGGCCTGGTAGCTGGTACTTCTGCTCCTGTTTTTGGTGCGGAAATGGGTCTTCTAGGGTGTGCTTTAGAATCTACTCTTTCTCTATCACCTCCTCTTCTGGTACTTCTGGCACCCCTGCGGGGCGCCTCGGGTTTAGGTTGTTTCTCTTCAACCATTCAAGTAAATCCTCCTTTATATAATTTAGCCCTTCAGGGCTATTGATTTTCACTCTGGTTTTGCAGTGCATCTCATAGACTCGATTCTTTTCAACCACTCCCCGACCACCTGCTGGTAACCGGCCTTGTCATTCGTAAGCGTCTCCAGCCACTTTATCCCCAGGGGTGGGCCGAATCTGATGGAAACTCTCTTTCTGGTAAAGAGCAATCTCAGAAACCCTCTGGTATTCTCCAGATACACCGGCACAATCGGCACCTTAGCTTCCAGAGCTAACAGGCCGACCCCCAGTTTGGGTTCCAGGAACCGGTCCCCTCGGCTGCGGGTTCCTTCCGGAAATAAAACTAAACAGCGTCCGGAAAGCAAGAGCTTTATCGCTTTTTTATAGGCCTGGGGGTCAGGTATTCCCCTTTTCACAGATACGGTATTGAGCTGGCGCAAGAGCCAGCCAATAGGTTTAAATCCATAGAGCTCTTTTTTGGCCACATAGAAAGCTTCCCTCTTCAGGCTGAAGCCCAGAAAAGGGGGGTCAAAATAGGATTGATGATTGGCGGCCAAAATTACTCCGCCAGATGCAGGCACATTTTCAAGGCCGGAAGTCTTAATCAAGCCAAAAGTTAAAAGGAGCTGGCCTAGGGCCCAGCTTAGGTTATACAAAAAGCTCACTGAAGTTCCACTTTATTCTGGTAGAGTTCTAGAACTCGCTTGACCTGCTGGGGGATAGAAAGACGAGTGGTGTCAACTACGATGCTCCCCTTGGTTTTCTTCAGTGGGGCAATTTTTCGGGTCGAATCGAATCGGTCTCTTCTGGCTAACTCCATTTTTTCAAGTCTGAGCGTACGCTTAATCTTAGCCTTTCTTCTGGCTCTTTCAATCAGGCTGGCCTCTAAATAAACTTTCAAGTCTGCGTCCGGGAAGACGACTGAGGTAGTGTCTCTCCCTTCGATGACCAGATTCCCTTTCCGGGCGACTGCTCTTTGCAGCGCAACCATCCTCTTTCTTACTGCGGCGTGGCGAGATACAGCCGAAACGTTTTCCTCAACAGCTTGGCTTCTCAGACCAGCAGATACATCTTTCCCATCCAGAAGGATTCTGCAGGTGCCTGGCCTGCTCAAAACAGAGAGTTTAGTCTTCTCAATCAGAGATACCACTTCTGAGGATGAAGTGGGTTCTATCTTTTTCCGGAGGACTTGGTAGGTTAAAGCCCGGTACATGGCCCCGGTGTCCAGATAGAGGAAACCTAACTTCCGGGCTACCAATTTGGCGGTGGTGCTCTTGCCAGAGCCGGCCGGGCCGTCTATGGCAATTACTTTGAACTTCCTTTTGACCTTCAATTACGGCCAGATTAACCCGGGTTGGACAAAATGGGCTCAGTCTCCAGAGTCGGTACAGGCAAAGAAATTTCCAGGGGAACTGCTGCCGGTTCTGACTCAGGAGCGGGACCGACTACAGTCTCCAGTTCCTTCAATTTAGGCAGATCGGACAGGTCGTTCAATCCAAAGTGAATCAGGAACTGGTCTGTGGTCCCATATAACAGGGGTCGTCCGACCGTCTGGGCTCGGCCCGTAATGGTTACCAGCTCTCTTTCCAAAAGAGTTTTCAATGCTGCGTCAGACTGCACTCCTCGAATCAGGTCAATCTCCACCCGGGTGACCGGTTGCTTGTAAACGATGATGGAAAGAGTCTCTAAGGCCGCTTTGGACAACCTTTGCTTGCGGACCTTGACGTACATGGCCTCGATCCAGCCGGAGTACTCCGGTAAAGTGTACATCTGATAGCCGCCGGCAATTTCTCGGATGCGAAACGAGCTCCCATTTTGCTCGTATTTCAAATTGAGCTCACGGACGGCTTGCTCCGCCTCTGCCTTGCCGGAAAAGCCGACTAATTCGGCCAGCCTTTCCGCCGGAAGCGGAGCATCATAGGCGAATAAAAGCGCCTCCACTGTTCCTAGATGATTGTTCATCCTCCCTCCTGGTTTTCAATTTCTAATTCTCCACAGGCTGATGGGCCCGAACAGATTGTTCTGCTCGAATCCGACCCAGCCGCGGCGGGTCAATTCTAATAAGGCTAAAAGGGTCACTACCAGATAAATTTTCAAAGGGACATCCTGACAGAGATCTTCAAATTTGATTTGCTTTCGATCTTCTAAAAGGGAGAGCACATGCTCGATTCTTTCCTCTAGGCTTACCTGGGGAAGTTCTATTGCATGGATAATCTCTTTAGCCTGTTTTTCCAGAAGAGACTTGTAAGTAGTCAAAAGGTCGAATAAGGTAGGAAGCTTCAATTCCACCACCGGCTCAGAAATGGGTAGAAAACCAAAGTCAGCCCGAGGGTGGCATAAAGCTTGTTTCTGCTCCAAGCTCGCCAAGTCACTGGCGGCTTTCTGGAAGCGCTCATGTTCCAATAAGGCTTGAACTAATTCAGTTCGGGCGTCTTCCTCCTCACCCGGCACCGGAGGCAGGAGGAGCTTGGCCTTAATCCGAATCAGAGTGGCGGCCATCAGGATAAATTCGCCGGCCACCTCCAAATCTAATTTTTCCATCAACTGGATATATTCCAGATATTGCCGGGTTATCTGGGCAATAGGGATGTCGTAAATATCTATCTTCTCCTGACGGATGAGGTAAAGAAGTAAGTCTAACGGCCCCTGGAAACTATCCAGCTTGACCGGATAGCCTGAGAACTCAGTCTGAGTCTGCGTTAAGGTTTCCTGATTCATAGAAGGTGCATGGCCTGTTTAACGTCTTTCAGGGTAGCGCTGGCTTTGGCCCGGGCTTTGTCCGCGCCTTTTTTAAGGCTCTCCCAGACCACTTCCGGTTTTCTCTCTAACTCCTTCCTTTTCTCTCTTAAGGGAGCCAAGGCTTTATTCAGATGAGAAGCTAACATTTTCTTGCAATCCACGCAACCTAATTTACCGCTGGTACACCCCTGGTATATTTCCTGCGGCTTCGGATTGTAAATCTGATGCAGTGAGTAAACCGGGCAGATTTCCGGCCGGCCCGGGTCTCCTTTATAAATCTTCTGGGGGTCGGTGAACATCCGGGAAATTTTTTTCTCGGTTTCCTCAGGCGAGTCGGCGATGGTGATGTCATTACCATAAGACTTGCTCATCTTTCGGCCATCAATCCCGGGAATAACTGGAAACTTAGTCAAGAGCCCATCGGGTTCAGGAAAGACTTCACCATACAGATTGTTGAATCGGCGGGCCACTTCCCGGGTCAGCTCAATATGAGGGAGCTGGTCTTTGCCGACCGGAACAAAGTTAGCCTTATAGACCAGAATATCTGCTGCCTGCAATAGGGGATATCCCAAAAAGCCGTAACTGTCCAGACCCAGCTCCTCACTTTTCTCCTTATAGGAAGGGACTCTTTCCAGCCAGGGAACCGGAATTATCATGGAGAAGAGCAAAAAAAGCTCGGCGTGCTCTTTGACCTGAGACTGGACGAAGATGGCTGATTTTTCCGGGTCAAGGCCGGCTGACAGGTAATCAATCATCATATCCTTAATCCGCTCGGTCAGGTCTTGGGTGTCCTGGAAATCCGAAGTCAGGGAGTGCCAGTCCACAATGCAATAATACAGTTCGTACTTATTCTCATTCTGAAGATTGACCCAGTTGCGCAGAGCCCCTTCTAAATTCCCCAGATGGAGCTGGCCGGTGGGCTGCATGCCGGAAAGGATAATAGGCTTACCCACCTCTCCCCTCTCTTGATTTAAGCAGTCATTCCTCCTGCAGCTTCAGTCCAAGAATAGATATCTCTTCCAGCGTTGGTCGGAGATGCCGATGAACTGCTGGATGAAGGTGATGTGATTGGGCCGTTTCGGCTTCTTCAACAAGGGGAGGCCGGCTTTTTCCGGAGTGCGGTCCCCTTTCTTATTGTTGCAAAAAATGCAGGCGCAGACCAGATTTTCCCAAGTGTCCAGACCGCCGTAAATTTTAGGCACGATATGGTCGACCGTCATCGGCGCATGAGTGGTACCGCAGTACTGGCAGCGGTGCCCGTCCCGCTTGATGATATTCTTGCGGGAGAGAATCACGTTCTTGGGCGGGACTTTGATGTAGAATCCAAGTTTCACCACACTGGGTACGGAGACATTCTGAGAAATACTCCTGAGTTTGATTCCGTCCAGAGTCTCAACCAGCTCTGCCTTCCCTAAGTAGATTAGCACTACCGCCCTTCTGACCGAGCAGACCGAGAGAGGTTCGTAATTACGGTTTAAGACCAGAACCGGACGATTCAGTTTATTTTGGCCATCTTCCATTTTCTTATTGATTGCTAATTTAGCTTTCGACGGTAAGGTGTCAACCCCTTTTTGAGCCAAGCGGGCTGCCAGAGCGAAAAAAAGCCGAGGGCCAGGCCGCTCGGCTGTAGATTTATTTTGTTCGGACCGTCAGAAAATATTGGGAAGACTAAGCTCCTTGTAGAAACTCTCCGACTGAGTTACCCCTGCAGAAGTTTCTTGTATTGTTTCTGGTCCAGCAGAAGCTCTTTAGCCTTCAAGACTGCCGGATGGGTCTTCAGCACTATGCCTTCGTAGAATCCCTTTTCCCCATAGAGCTTGCGCAGGATTACCTCTTTGAGATGCTCTTTTATCATTTTTTTGGAGTCATCGAATTCATGCTCTTTTTCCTTTTCGGCCAGCTGTCTCAGATTCTCCAGAGCATCTTTAAAAAACTCTTCCTTCCCATCTTTCTTGGCCACCTGGGTAAGGCTATCTATATAAATCTCAGTAGGGGTTTTGTAATCGAATTTCTTCTCTTTCAGGAAAGCCTTAAATTCCTGCAGCATTTCATCGGTTACCTCAAAATCCATAGGGAGCTTTTTGTCAGCGGTGTAGCGGACCGCAAAATCGAAAGCCATCTGCCGGTTAAGAAGATTGACTTCAAAGGTATTGTATTTCTCCGGCTCAATGGTCAGATCCGGATTTACTCCCCCCCCGCCATAGACCACCCGGCCGCCGATGGTATGGAAGACCTCTTCTGCGGTCGGCTCCTCTTTAGTTATTATTGAATCGGTAATAATACCCTCATCCTTAGTGCTGGCTATCAACTGGGGATGTTTGCTCGACCTTTCCGGCTTCTGAATGCAGCGGCCAGAAGGGATATAATACTTGGCGGTGGTAAGCTTCAAGGCTACGTCGCTATTTATCTCAAACACCCGCTGCACCAGCCCCTTGCCATAAGTCGTACTCCCCACAATCAGGCCCCGGTCCCAGTCCTGAATAGCCCCGGAGACAATTTCCGAGGCAGAGGCGGTTGCTCCGTCAACCAATACGACCAGAGGAAGGTTTTCTCCATAAACCGGTTTACCCTGGCTGAAATATTCGAATTTGTCCTGAGGAGAACGCCCCTGGGTATATACTACCAGGCGGTTCTCATCCAAAAAGATACTGGCTACCTTTACCGCCTGATCTAACAGGCCTCCTCCGTTGCTGCGCAGATCTAAGATCAGCCCTTTGACTTTCTTGTCCTTCAGCTCTTTGATGGCCTGCCTCAACTCCTTTTCCGAATCTTCGGCAAAGGTGGATAATCTGACATAACCCAGCCCTTCTTCGGTCACCCCGTAGAAAAGAACTGAGTGAATCTGAATTACATCTCTTTTCAGAGTATATTCAATCGGGGAAGGTATCCCCTCTCTTTCTATGGTCAACACCACCGTGGTCCCTTTAGGCCCTCGCATCAGCTTGGCCGCATCTTCGGTCGTCAGGCCATAGGTGGACTTGTTATCAATCTTGATAATCTTATCCCCGGCCTGAATCCCCATCTGAAACGCCGGAGTCCCCTCCAGGGGGGACATTACCACTATATAGTTATCTCGTGAGTCAATCGCCATTCCCAGGCCTTCATATTTACCCTGGGTAGACTCCATCAAGCGCTCATAGGACTTCTTCTCCATCATCACCGAGAAGGGGTCCAAAATCTCCATCATCCCGCGGATGCCGGAATAAATCAAATCCTTGGTGTTGACATCCTCCATGTAGCGAGAGTTGATGTTCCAGGCGATGGCGTCAAAGAGCTTGGTGTAAGTATAAATATTCCCCTCTTCCGGCTTGGTCTCCTGCGGCTTCGGCTCAATCTGGGCCTGGGCTACGCTGGCGGGCTGGTCAGCTTCAGACGAACCCACAAACCAGATGATTCCGACTGCGATTAGGGCCACAAACAGGGCGACCAGACCGTAAAACCTGTTACTTTTTTGCTCTGGGGTCATGTAGTTCACCTCTTGATTCACATTTTGTTATACGGAAGAAAAAGGGGGATTGGTGAAAATCTGAACCTCTTTCCTCAGGCTAAAGGTAAGTCAAATCAGGGTTTTGTCAATATGCAGAATTTGAACAGTGGGGGAAGAAAGCTACACATTGAATGTAAGCTTTTTGATAGACTTAAACTTATTGCGAACAATACACACCATAATTCACCACGTCTGGCTCTGCTAATAAACAAAAAGCCCCCAGATGGGGGCTTTTCTAATTCTGGATATGACTAATCCCGCTTCTTTTTCTTCTCCACCGGCTTAGGCTTTTCGGCCTGCTTTTCCTTCCCCTCCAAGCGGTCGTCGATGCCGTTGCCATTCTTATCCACGAAGCGGTCGATCTGGTCAATCAGCTTCCGCTCCAGAGGCGGGAGCTTGATTTTCTCCGGTTCAGCAGTCACCGGCTTCTCGATTTTTTTCACTTCAGGAGGCTGCTGTGGCTCTCTGGCTACCGGCTTCTCTTCCTCCTTGAGGGGTGCGATTTCTATCGGGGTTTCAGGTTTTTTCCCGGTCTGAGCGGCCGGAGGTCTTTGCTCTTTTTTGGGGGCTTGGCCTTTTTTCTCCCGTTCAATGCCCCAGGCTGAACCGAACAGGCTCAGGCAGAAGGCGACAGTCACCAACTTAATCAGTATTTTTTTCATAGCTATTTCCAAGTTATTCAGCATGGGTTTCCTGTCAACCTATCTTTTCCCTCTGGAGACAGTTCGCCCACCCCTACCGGAATTATTCGGGGCAGAGCGGGACGGGCTCTTGAACGAAGGTCCTTGGCGCGAGCCCTGGCCAGAATTACTCCGCACTCTTTCCACACTCCTAGGTCTGTCGGCCTTCCCTATCTTGTCGATTCTGTAGTTCGGTTGATCCCGCTGGGTTTCCTTGAAACTTCTGGATTCCTGGGATTCCCGCTTTTCATATTCCTGGCGGAAGGTCTGTTCTTTGCTTTCTCTTTGAGTAAACTTCCCCAGATTGTCGTCAATTTTCACTGCTCCCTTTACCTGGCGCAGCCGCTTTTCCGGACTCTCTGATTTGTCGGACCAATTATTTTTCTCTTTTTGCGCTTCGATTTTATTCAGCTGGTCGCCGGTAGTAGCTTGAAAACGTTCCTTGAACTGCTTCTCCTTGCTTATCTTCGGTTCAGAGACAGCCTGACCCTTAAACTTATCCCGGTTACCCTCCAGCTTTATCAGCGGGTCTCCGGTGGTAGCTTTCAGCCTTTCTTTGAACTGTTTTTCCTTGCTCATCTTCGGCTCGGTGACTACCTGTCCTTTGAACTTATCCTGGGTCTGATATTTGTCCTTAAAGATCTTACCGACTCTGAAATCATCCTTAATCACCGGAGTGGCTTTGTATTTTGTGTTTTGCTCTCTGACCTTGGTCCAGAAAATCTCCGGCTTCTCTTTGATGACCCGGTAGTCCTTGGCGTAGCGCTGGGTGTAATTCTTGTAAATCCGGTCGCGCGGAATGAAGAAGGTATTGCGGTAATGGGGGCGGACGTAGCAGTAGTCGCGGTAGACCAAGTAGCCCTGGTGATAGATGGTGACATAGTGCCGGCCATACAAAAAGTAAGGCAGATAGTAGGGAGTGTAACCGAAGAAAATGCCATCAATGTAAATCGCGGCGTGGAAAGGATAATCAAAATAGACCGCTCCGAAATAGACGTCCGGGGAATACCAGTAGGGATAGCTGGAATAGCTGAAGTAGAAGGAGGGCTCGGTGTAATAGCGCTTGGGATATCTGGGCTCCACCTGAAAGGTGGCCACGTCTAATTCATAATCTACATAATCCGGCACAATTCGGTGGTTCAACCTCTCGATAAAGTCCCAGTCATCCTCCCCTTCCGGCTTGTTCAGGTAATAGTAATCCTCTTCGGTGAGCTGGTCCGGGTCAAAGTTCCACCCTAAGTCAGGAATATAGAAAGGTTCCCGAGTCGCAATAACCACAATCCTTTCGGTTCCTTGTGGCCCGTTGACTTTTAGGTAGTAATCGTCTCTTAAGCCCGGAATCCGGTAGGGACGGTTACCTTCCACAAATCTGCTGTCACGATATTCATATGGATACAGAAGGTGGACGTTACCGCGGGTATCGATGTTATAAACAATCACATAGGCATCCCGGTTAGTCCGGAAATATACCCGGATGTCCTCACCCGGCTCGTAAGTCGCCTTGTCCCCCTTATCCACCCAAACCTTCACGTTAAAATTACTTCCGTTGGGCTGCCGGGAGATGTTATTGTAATCTTCCCCAGGCTGGGCCCAGGCAGCGGCGCTAAATATGAGCAGCGCTGCTATGGCTAGGGTGATTCTGCTTATTCTCAACATTTTTACCACCTGTCCTTTCATTATATTTTACGTATTTACTTAGTTTTTAGTGCTATTCTGGACCACCGGCTTTAGCTCCGGGTTGCCGGGATCGACCTGATAGGCCCATTCCAGCCTAACCCAGTCGGGTCCAATTTGATTGGCTCTAATTTTGGCAAAATGATTGTCCCAGGTATTTAAGATATATACATGCCCCAAAACCACTTCGACGTAACCTAAATCTGACCAGCCTTGAGTCGGAGCCCAGCCCACATCAGCCAGAGTATCGGCGTAGCCGTAGTCCTGGATGTCAGTACCGGTGTTAGCGTTGATATAGAAGGTCTGATTAGGAGCATAGTATTCCAAATAGATATCAGAGTTGGCTGAATTCCAGGGAACTATAGTTTCGGCTGAGAAGTCGAAGCCGGCGTCATTGGGGAAGGTATTGAAATCATACAGCACCACGACCCCCTCCGGCCGCGGCGTGTCGTGAATACATTGGTAAGATAAATCTGACTGCAGATCATCCCGATCGTAAGCGGCAATGGCATAGTAATAGGTAGTGCCGTTGCTTACGTTATAGTCCACAAAGTTGGTGTCAGTGGTGGAGGCTAAGTAATTGTAAGGCCCATTACAATTAGTCGTGCTGCGATAAACGTAATATCCCGCCACGTCCGGCTCAGGATTGGAAAACCAGGTCAAAAGAACATAACCGTCGCCAGTATATGAGGCTACTCCTCTGGGGGCTGAAGGCTCCAGGTTGTCATAAACTATAATTGTTTTTTTGTCCGTGCACCCGGACAATAGTAGTATCGCTGAGGTCAACAAGGCTGAGGTTGAAAGCGTTCTCTTTAGCATGGTTTTCTCCTGTTCTACCCGTATATATAGCAAGGCCCATGCCCGACCATTAACTTAATGGGCTTCAATAAGTTAGGCCACAATACCAAAATGCGACATTTTTAACATGCACTAAATATGTTCAGGAACATAATAGAAATGTGCATAATATCTTTTCTTAGCAATTGCTATCAAATAGTGCGGATAGCACGTATCAAAATAAAATTCTGACGTAACAGAACGAATAAATTGAGTTTGAATTAGCGGAAGAAAATTGGACTAAAAGCCCTTCTTATCCCTCATCCCCAAACCGCAGGAGCTCAAGTCAATGGCTTGGGCTCCTGTTTATTCAGCGGCCAGACCGTATTCCTTCATCTTGAGTCTCAGGGTATTCCGATGAATACCCAACATCTCCGCTGACTTGGTAATGCTCCCCTTAGTTTTCTCCAGCACCCTCTGAATATGCCTCTTCTCCATTTCTGCTAAAGAGAGTTCCACCGGAAAATCGGCTTTCTGCTCCGGCATCCTGAATTCAGGGAGGTCATTGACGTCAATAACGTCACCCCGGGCTAAAACGACTCCTCTTTCGATCACATTCTCCAGTTCCCGGACGTTGCCGGGCCAGTGATAGTTAATCAGAATATCTTTGGCCGGAGGAGTCAGGCCTTTGATTTCTTTGCCCAGTTTAGCGTTGTACAGTTTCAAAAAGTAGTCAATCAGAAGCATGATGTCATCCCGCCTTTCCCTTAAAGGGGGAAGGTAGATAGAGATGACATTCAGGCGGTAATAAAGGTCGTCCCGGAAGGTTTTATCCTGCATTTTCTTGAGCAAATCCTGATTGGTGGCGGTCAGGATTCGGACGTCCACTTTGATGGATTCCTTGCCCCCCAATCTCTCAAATTCCTGAGTCTCCAAGACCCTCAAAAGTTTTATCTGCATGTCAAAAGAGACGTCTCCAATTTCATCCAAAAAAAGCGTTCCTCCATCGGCAATTTCGAAGCGCCCTTCTTTTCTGCGGTTGGCGCTGGTAAAGGCACCTCTTTCATAGCCGAAAAGCTCAGATTCCAAAAGGGACTCAGGGATGGCAGAGCAGCTGAAGGCCACGAATTTTTTGTGGCTGCGCGGAGATAAAGAATGAATGGCCCGGGCTACTAATTCCTTCCCGGTGCCGCTCTCTCCGAGAATCAATACGGTCGTATCCATTTTAGCCACCCGGGAAATAGTGCTCAAGACTTCCTGGATGGCTTTGCTCTGGCCGATGATGGTGGTGTCGTGAAAGCGGCCCTCCAGTTGCTCTTTTAGATAGCGATTTTCGGCTAAGATAGTGTGGGTCTCAGCTGCTTTCTTCAGGTTGATAAGCAATTCCTGCAGGTCTATAGGCTTGTTGACGTAATGGAAAGCCCCTTCTTTCATGGCAGCAACGGCAGTCTCAATGGTTCCGTAAGCGGTCATCACAATCACCTGAGTATCTGGAGAGAGTTTTTTCAACTTAGATAAAAGCTCCAAGCCGTCCATGCCGGGCATCTTCAAGTCGATTAAGGCTAATTCAAATGACTTCTCCTCAAAAAGTTTGAGCGCTGGGGGGCCGGAGTCAGCAGAGAATACTTGATAGCCCTCTTTGTGCAGAAAGCCGGAGAGCATCTCTCTTTGTTCTTTTTCGTCTTCGACGATGAGGAGGCGGAGTTTAAGCATGCTAATTTTTCTTACAGTTTAACATTGCAGACGGTCTTTTAGTTTGATACAGCTATAGGCAAGCCTATCACAAAACTCGTCCCCTTCCCTACCTCACTCTTCACTTCCAGCTTGCCTTTATGGTCAATCACTATCCTATGCGCTATAGCCAGGCCCAGGCCGGAGCCTTTTTCTTTGGTGCTGAAATAGGGCTGGAAAATCTTGGTTATATCCTCAGCCGGAATACCTTTACCGGTGTCAGAAATAAAAATTTCCAGGACGCCAGCCTCAGTTCTAGGGCGAGTCTCCACGGTCAGAGTTCCGCCGGATTCCATGGCTTCCATACCGTTCAATATAATGTTCAGCAGGGCCTTTTTCATCTCCGGACGGTCGATTTTAAGTGTGGCCGAATGGCTTAACCTGCTCTGCACTCTTATTCCCTTGGCTTCTGCTTCCACTTTGACCAAACTCAGAATCTCGGTCAGGTAAGCAGTAGAGTCAGTTAGCTCTAAATTCAATTTCTGGGAACGGGCCAAACTTAAGAACTGATTGACGATTTGGTCGAGTCTCTTTATCTCAGAGAGAATATTGCTCAAGAAATTCTGATAATCTTCCTCAGAAGAGGTGGGCTTGAATTCACACTTCAGCCTCTGGGCGGCGATGGAGATGGCATTCAAAGGATTTCGGACTTCGTGGGCCACGCCGGCGGCCAAGTTGCCCAAGGCAGAAAGCCTCTCCGAGCGCTTGGACTCTTCCTCCAGCCGTTTTAATTCGGTAATGTCGTGAATCACCGCTAAAGCGCCCTGCAGTTGGCCGGGCTGGTTGAAAATGCCGGAGCTATTGACCAGAAGAATCTTTTCCTCCCCTGATAGAGTCTTGAATCTTACTTCAAAATCTTTGATTTTAGATTTCTTCTCTAAAATCTGAGAAATCAGCCACTCGTCCTTAGGGAAAACTTTACTATAGTTTTCGCCAATTACGCTCTGCCGGGATAAAGAGAAAAGTTTTTCAGCCAATTGGTTGAAGGTGGTTATCTTTCCAGCCGCATCCGCGGCCAAGACGGCGCTGTCCATGGATTCCAAGATGCTCAAGTTCAGACTCTCCGTTTTCTGAAGAGCTTCCTTCAAGGAGCGGATATTTTGATTGACGATGACCAAGCCGACTAAGAGAAGCCCTACCAGAAATATGGCCACGCTCACCAAAATGGTCTGCCGGGTGAATGATTTCACGGTCTGATTGTAGCTGTCCAAAGAAAGTCCAATTCTAAAAATCCCCTCCGGGTACTGAGTGGATTGGAAAGGCCGGACTACCTCTAACAGTTTTCTCCCTTGAAACCTGGCGATTCGGCTCTTGGTCTGTTTCTTAGCCAGAGCCTCCTGCAAAAAAGGGTCGGTCTCGATTTTATACAATTCCTCGACATTTTTCGAAGCAAAGACGATTCCTTCCGGAGCCTGCATGGCCACAAACTCAATGCCAGGCTCCTGCCCCATCTTTTGCACCAGATAGCCGATTCCGGTTTGGCGCTCCACCTCCTGCAGATACCGGGCTGATATCAAAATCAGAAGGTAGACCGGTTTAAACTTCCCCTTTCGAATCATCAATGTCCCTCCATCCGGCAGCCGGCTGGAAGGGGAGAGCTGGAGGAATGCGCTGTCAGCTTGACCGATTAAAACCTCTTGAATGCCGGCCAGCAGTTTTTTGTCCTGGCCGAGGTAGATACTTAAATCAGGGAGGGGCTCAGATGTAAGCAGGACGTTTCCAGATTGGTTGAGCAAGTCGATCCTTAAGTATCCTGATCGGCGGGCAACCTGAGCCAGCTTAGCATTAGTCAGGCTGCCGGAATTATACCAGGAATCGAGGTTAAGGGCCAGGTCGGTAAGTTCGTCGGCCACCGTTTCATCAATTAAGGCGCGAGAGGCCACGATATTTTCAGCGGCCAACACCAAGGCCTTAATCAAAGATTCTCCCTGATGGGACATCACTTCCAAAAGGGCGGCTCGGTTTCTCCTAATAGAATAGGTGGCAAAAAGGAAAATCAGGGCGGCCAAAAGGAAAACTATTAGAAGGAGGTGCCCGATTCTCAAATTGGCCAGAATTTTCCTCCAGGAAGAATTGGCCATTTAGATGCCGGTTATGATTAAAAGAATCGAGCAGAGGCCTATGAGTGCAATTAAGGTCAGAATGGAGATGTTGTAAAACTTCGAATTGACGTAAGAACCCATGACCTTGCGGTCATTGATGACGAATAGAATGAAAATTAGGATTACCGGCAGAAGAATTCCATTAATAACTTGGGAAAAATACATGACCGGCACCAAATGGAGTTTGGGGAAAAGGACTGCCACTGCTCCCAGAAAGATTAGTAAGGTGTAGAGTCCGTAAAAGCCGGGAGCCTGGGCAAAAGTCTTATTGACTCCATCTTCCCAGCCCAATCCTTCGCAGATGACATAAGCAGTCGATAAAGGCAGAATCGAAGCGGCAAAAAGTGAAGCGTTCAAAAGACCGAAGGCAAACAGGTAGGTGGCATAATTCTTGGTCAGAGGTTCCAGAGCCAGGGCTGCGTCTGATGCGGTCTGGATGCGAATGCCGTGCTTATACAGCGTGGCGGCGCAGACCAGAATTATGAAGAAGGCCACAATGTTGACGGTAAAGCTGCCTATAATCACGTCCAGACGGGAGTGTTTATAATTCTCCAGTTTGACATTCTTCTCCACGATGGCGGACTGCAGATAAAACTGCATCCAGGGGGCGATGGTGGTTCCTACCAAAGCGACCAACATAGCCAGATGAGTAGCATCTAATCTCACCTGAGGGTTAAGAAAACCACCCCGGACGGCTCCCCATTCCGGCTTGACCATGAAGCCGGTTAAAATGTAGGAAATGTAAAAAGCGCTGGCGACAAGAAAAACTTTCTCCACTGCTTTGTAATTGAATTTCACCACCAAAAGCCAGACCAAGAAAGCTGCCAGAGGCACGCTTACATACCTGGAGACGTGGACAATCTCTAAAGAAGCGGCCACGCCGGCAAATTCGGAGATGGTGTTGCCTAAGTTAGTCAGAAATAGTGCCATTAAAAGATAGAAAGTTATCTTGACTCCAAATTTTTCCCGGATTAAATCAGCCAGGCCCTTACCAGTTACTACCCCCATGCGGGCGGACATCTCCTGCACCAGAATTAAAGCTATCGCAATCGGTATCAAAGCCCAGATAAAGGCGTAGCCGAAATGTGCTCCAGCCAGAGAATAAGTGGTGATACCGCCGGCATCATTATCCACATTAGAGGTGATGATGCCCGGGCCCATGACAGTCAGAAAGATAATCAGCTGTCGCCAGCGGGTTTGCAAGAGCTTGGAGCGGGCCAGTCTTTCTAAAATCATCTCTTTTTCTTAAACTCCGGGATGGCGGCCTGGATGGCGTCTTTAAGAGTTATAGTTCCCTTCACCACATTATCTTTGTCCACTACCGGGACAACCACAAAGTCATATTTACGGAAGAGATTGAGGACTTTTTTCTTAGAATCAGAAACTTTAACTTTTTTCACGGCCCGGAACATCAATTCCTCTAACGTGGCCGAAGGATTAGCAAGCAAAAGTTCTCTCAGACTCAAGACTCCGATGAGATGGCTGAGTTTGTCCACCACATAGACGTAGTAAATCACTTCCAGCTCGGAGAAATCGCGGCGGATTTGCTCTAAGGCTTCGGCTACGGTTAACTTTTGATTCAGAGTGACAAATTCAGTGGTCATGATGCTGCCGGCCTTCCCTTCCGGATGCATCAATAGTTTCTCCAAAACCTCCCTTTTTTCCCGGGCGATTTCCTCTAAGATGCGAACCTGTTTATCCTCTGAAAGTCGGGAAAGCAAATCTACCGCTTCGTCCGGCGCCATCTCTTCCACGATGTCGGCCACCCTTTCTCTTTTCAGATTATCCAACAACTGGGATTGCATCTGCGGTACCACTTCTTCTAAGGCCTCGGCCGCAGTTTCAAGCTCTAAGCTGCCGAAAACCGCCCGTCTTTTCTGATGGTCAAGTTCTTCTAATATATCCGCCAAATCCGAAGGGTTAATCTCCCCCATATTGCGCTGGGTCACGTTTAATTTCAAAGTTTTTCTGACCGGGTCTTCCGCCAAGGGCTGGACAAATTTCCAGGATATCAGCCTCTCCGGAATCTGATATGAAAAAAGCCAGTTGGTTGCGCCGTCTACCAGCTTGCTCCAGCCCAATCGCCTAAAAATGCCTCTCAGGCCTACATCCACATGTACTACTCTGAGTTCACCATCGGTCATCAAAAGATGAATGTCGTTTACCCTTTCGATTTTGGCTCCAAAGGTGTCCACCACCTGCTTATCCAAGATCTCTTCCCTTAACAGGATCTCCTGCTCTTTGACTTCCAAAGTAGGCAGCAAGGCCGGCTGGGCCCCTTTGGTTTTCAAGAGATTGCCGTTGATAGTCTCCACTTCTCTCCAGTCCAGAATCCTGATCTGCCGCTCGGTCAACTTCTTGACACAGACCGCGCTGACCCTGGGGAAAAGCTCCCCCAACACAATCTTGAAATCGTGAACCTTACCCAGAGACTGACCATAAGGGGTCACGACCCGACGGTTTAAGAGGTCGGATAAGAAGACGAACATTTTCAGAGTCTGGTCAGTCATATTCAAAACCTAATGAATTTTTTTCAGCTTATCAGGCTGATAATAGAACAATAAAAAAATCGTGTCAATTAAAATTCCTCTCCTGAAACTTATATCGTCGGTTAGCGTAAAATTAGAAGTTGACAGCCAAAAGAGTATAGCTTAATTAGTCTTGATTCTTTCATCCAGAAGGAGAACCCATGTACACCGAATCGGAAATCAAGGGGGTCTTTGACAAAATCTTCAATCTGTCCAAGGCGGACGGTACTGAAGTTCTCTACCAGGGAACCAACCGCTCTTTAACCCGCTACGCCAATAATCAAATCCATCAGAATGTAGCCGAGGTAAGCCAGGACCTCTCCATCCGCACCATAGTCGGCCGGAAGTCGGGGCGAATCTCGCTGAACAAGACCGATGACAAATCGCTCCAGGAAGCGGTGGAAAGAGCCATTGCCATGGCCAAGTCGCAGGAGGATGACCCTAACTTTGTCCCTTTGCCCGGTCCGCAGAAGTTTGCCAAGCTGAATAACTTTGTCCAGTCTACTTTAGAATGCTCGCCAGAAGAAAGGGCAGACGGGGTGATGAAAGTCATCCGGGCCTGTAAGAGGAAAGAGCTGATTGGCTCAGGCGCTTTTGAAGTAAGTACAAGTCACGGAGCATACGGCAACTCCAAGGGCAGCTTCGGCTACTATCAAGAGACCGAAGCTGATTTCTCCGTATCGGCGGCCAAAGAGGATTCCACCGGCTGGAGCGACCAGACTGAAAAAGATGTGAAGAAAATCAAGCCGGAATTATTGGCTGAAAAGGCAATTGAGAAAGCGTTGATAGGGGCCAATCCAAAGAGCTTTGAGCCCGGCACTTACACTGTAATCTTAGAACCTTACTGCATGCAGAGCATGTACTTCATGTTAGCCTTTACAACTTTGACGGCGCAGGCGATTCAGGAAAAAAGAAGCTATCTGACAGATAAAATGGGGACTAAAGTGGTCGGCGATAACATTACTTTAGTAGATGATGCCTATGACCCGGAAGTCATCGGTGCACCTGGGGACGCTCAGGGGATGCCTAAGAAGAGAGTGGTTTTCTTTGACAAAGGAGTGGCAAAAGAAGTAGTGTATGATTTGGTTACCGCAGCCAAAGATAAGAAAGAATCGACCGGCCACGGCGGGCCCTTGCCTAACTCTTTTGGGCCCTTCCCGGGGAATGGAATTTTAATGCCAGGAAACTCCACTTTAGAAGAAATGATCGCCTCTACTGAGAAAGGGGTCTATGTCTCCCGCTTCCACTACGTCAATATTGTTGACCCCCGGCAGGTGATGATTACCGGCATGACCAGGGACGGCACGTTCTGGATTGAGAACGGGAAGATTGCCTATCCGGTCAAGAACATGAGATTCACCCAGAGCGTGATTGAGCTTTTGAAGAATGTGGAGCTGTTAGAAAATAAGACCAAAACCTTTGGGGGAACTCGCTTCCCGGGCATGAAAGTCAAAGAGTTCCAGTTCACCAGTGCGGCCACCTTCTAAGGGAGCAACCGATGAACTTACACCTGACCATTCAGATAAGAGAAAGAATTTCAAGGAGCAAGCCATGAAGGAATTAGCCTTAAGCGCCTTAGAGACAGCTAAGACCAAAGGGGCTACTTACGCAGACATAAGATTAGTCAATAGAAAATATGAATTCCTCAATGTTAAGGACGGAGCCATCGGGGCTTTAGATCAGGGGGATAACTTAGGATTTGGCATCCGGGTCATAGCCGACGGAGCCTGGGGATTTGCCTCTTCGGATGACATGTCCAAAGAATCATTTGACAAAACTGCGGCCTTAGCCGTCAAAATTGCCAAGGCTTCAGCCCGGACCAAAATCAAAGATGTGAAATTAGCCCCGGCCAAAGCTTATACCGATTCCTGGGAGGCTCCTTACAAGATTGACCCGTTCACGGTCCCTTTGGAGAAAAAGTTGGAGCTCTTACACAAACTGCACGACCTAATGGTCAAGGTCAAAGGGGTGAGCAATACTTCCAGCACCATGTCTTTCGTCAATGAGGATAAAACCTTTGCTTCAACCGAAGGCTCTTATATCACCCAGAAAAGAATAAGGTCCGGGGTAGGAATGGACGTAACTGCCACAGATGCTAATGATACTCAGGACCGCTCTTTTCCAGCCGGCTCTGGGCAGCACATCTTAGGAGGGTATGAGTTAATTGAAGAGTTGCCTTTAGAGCAGAATGCCCAGCGTATTGCGGAGGAAGCGGTGGCGCTTTTGACCGCTCCGGTAGCTCCGGGAGGAAAACAGGATTTGATTATCAGTGCTTCCCATGTGGGGCTGCAGATCCATGAATCGTGCGGGCATCCCATCGAATTGGACCGGGTCATGGGGGAAGAAGCTGGCTTCATGGGGAAAAGTTTTTTGACCCCGGACAAATTGGGAACTTTCAAGTACGGCTCTGAATTGGTCAACATCGTAGCCAGTTCCACCGAGCCGAGAGGTCTGGGGACTTTCGCGTATGATGACGAAGGGGTGCCGGCCCAGAGATGGGATATTGTTAAGAACGGAATTTTCAAAGGTTACTTAACCTCCCGTGAGACCTGCTCCATTGCCAAAGAAAAGGAGAGCCGGGGCTGCATGCGGGCCGATGGCTGGAATCGGATTCCTATGATTCGAATGGTCAATATCTCCCTGATGCCGGGAACCTGGAAGTTAGAAGATTTAATTGAGGATACTAAAGATGGTTTATTATTAGAGACCACCAAGAGCTGGAGCATCGACCAGCTGCGTCTGAATTTCCAGTTCGCCTGCCAGGTAGCCTGGGAAATCAAGAAGGGCAAGAAAGGTCGGATGTATAAAAATCCGGTCTATCAAGGTATCACCAACGAATTCTGGAACTCCTGCGATGCCATCTGCAATCAGGGCTACTGGGCCCTGTGGGGAACTCCCAACTGCGGCAAAGGAGAGCCGATGCAGTCCATGGAGATGAGCCATGGCGCAGCTCCGGCCAGGTTCAGACAGGTAACCTGCGGGGCCGGGTATACTCAAGGATTAAAAAAGGGAGTACGATAAATGTTGACACGCAGAGAGTTTGTGAAAATCTCCTCTCTCACCTCGGCTGCAGTTGTGATTGGGTGGGGAACTTTGATTAGCGAGTCGCAGGCTAGGATTGAGAATGAGTTGTCAAAGGACAGATTCGGCACGGCCAATCCGCTCTGGGATTATGGAGAGGGACGCTGGGGGTGCTCCCAGTTTAGGCCAGAGGTGGCCAGCCGCTGATTTTGCAGCAGGACCGCTAGTTCAAGTAGCACTTTAAGCCTAACTGGTCAGAGGGGCCTTTGTCCGGGCTTGACCACATAGATGTGGTTGGAATAAATCCACCCTTTCCCTTTTCTTAGGGCTTCAACTCGGAATATACCCGGAGTGTAAGAAGTATACTCCAGCGCTTCAGCCTTTTTCTCCACAATTACTTGACCGTTCTTAACTAAACGAAGAAGAGCCTGGCCAGGAAGTTGCACCTTAAATTTCGCAGAATCCTCAATCTCTATCACACCCCCAATGGTTTCACTCCCTTTAGAATTTTCAGCTGTAAAGGAAAAACAATCTGTCTCTCCCCAGCGGAGATTGGAGATGAAAGCCCGGCAGTTTTTCAGGGCAGATAGAATCTGATTTCTGGCTTTCGGCAAATCCCGGGAGAAAGGCTCTTCCAGCAAAAGATGAGTGCGGATGGTTTTGAACTGGACTTCATAGGGGAAAATAGTCACTGGAAAAAGGCCCAGTCTATATCTGTGGCCATGGGCATCCACACCCCCTACGGCTAAGACTTTACGTCTCTGAGCCTCTTTATCCCAATAAGCCAGAATTCTATCGGTTGGCCCTTTCAGGGATTTGCGGGGATGCAAGAGCCGATGGAGACGATTGTATTTAGTCAGGCTCTCCATCCATTCGGACATCTGATTCCAGATCTCGATTCCGTCAAAGGAATTCAAATCCCATTCGGTCCAGGGATAGGGCGGGAACTTCGGCAGGGCATTTCTAATTTCATCCGGATGGGCTAAAATGCCTAAGCCTCCCTGCTCTTTGACCTGCTTCACGTATTCAGGGGCGGGTAAGTCATAAAGCAGAGTTTTATCCAGTCCAAAAGCGAGATAATGATTTTTGTTGTGACGGTCATTGATTTCATAGCCGACCAGAACCAAGAGATTATCATGCCAGCCCTGATACCCATCTTCCAGCGGTTTAAGGGTCATGTGGTCGGTAAACATGATGAAGTCCAGGCCGCATCTCTTGGCGATTTCTATAATTTCAGGAAAGGTCTTGGTGCCGTCCGAATAGGTGGAATGCATGTGCAGAGCGCCTTTGTATTCGTAAAATCGATGCATCGAAAAAATAGTTAGCGTTTATCAGGAACTTTGCGATAAAAAATCCAGCCCAGGGCCATCATGGCGGCCAGGGCTAAAACTGCCAATCGATATTGAATGGTTTGCAAGGTGGACTCAGAAAAAGGCACTCCCATTGCTCCGGTAAGGTCGTTTAACATATTCACGAAGGCAGAATCTTTCTTGCAGTATAACACCACGGTTCCCCAAAGCAAAGGGCCAATTATGGCGGCAGCCCGTCCGGAAAGAGAATAAAGACCAAAGAATTGCCCCAGCTTTTCTTTAGGAACCAGATGGGCTAAGAGTGGGCGGGAGGTAGTCCAGGTCGAACCCAAGAAAATTCCGGTGAGAGAGCCTAAGAACCAGAAAAAAGTCCGGCTGGCAGTTAAGACTACTAAAAGCAGAGTAATTATCCAGCCCCAGACGACTATAGATAGTGTATTCTTCGGGCCGATTCTGTCAGTTACCCAGCCACAGGCTAAAGACCCGACTGCGGCTGAGGTGGTGGAAATGGCGAATAGCAGAGTCTTCTCCCCTTCTCCGAAGCCCATTACCGCCTGAGTATAGACCGCCATGAAAAGAATGACCGTGGCGATGGCATCCTCAAACATAAAATCGGAGATTAAGAATCTCAACACGCCGGGATATTTTTTGGTAGCCCTTAAATCTTTCCAGACTGATTGGAAGGCGGCGCGGATTCTCAACTTGGCCGCGCCGTGGTGACGATGCTGTTTGACCCACAGAAAAGTTGGTAAGCTGAAGAGAAGAAAGAAAAAAGCGGTGGGGATGAAAGCTTGGTCTTTTCCTGGTGCACTAAACAGAGGAATCTTCCCTTTAACGAAAGGAAGGACTAGAAGCATTCCGGCAATGGCTCCTAAATAGCCCAGGGCGACTCCTAAGCCTGAGATTTGTCCCATCTTGCGGTGATGGCTTACTTCGGGCAGCATGGCATTGTAAAAAACCAGGCCTCCCTCATAGCAGTAGTTGGCTAGGGCGAAGGCGATTAAGACCAAGGTCAGCTCCAGGCTGGCAGTTATTTTAAGTCGGGCTATTATTCCCAGAGAGAAGGTGGCCAGAATACAGCCCAGTGTCAAGAGGAGCAGATAGGTCTTCTTTTTTCCAGACACATCTGAGATAGCCCCGAGTACCGGCATGCTAGCTGCCACCAGAAGCATGGAGCCGGAGAAGGTAAGAGAATACCAGATGTCTTCCAACCGGTGGTCGATAATCACCCAGCCGGCAAAATAGAGGGTCAGGATATTCATGGAGAAAATGGTGTTGGCAAAATCGTAGATGGCCCAGCCCCAGACTTCTTTGCTGAAACGCAGGCCTTTTATGGGCTGAGGTGGAATTTCAGTCTGGAAGATTTCCATACTTAAAGTATTACTTTAAGTTGTGCCCCAGAATCAAACCCAAGCCGATTCCCAGGGCGTCGGCAATCAGGTCCTTATAGCTGAATCTACCCTCAGGCTGGCGAGAATCTAAAAGATCCTTCCCTATTCCTAAGGAGAAGACCAGACCAACTGACTCTACCCGAGCAGTGCTGGTAGTGTTATGAAATGAGTCGCGGGAGGCTTTGTAAGAAAGAAGGCTTAAATGAGCGGAGAACATAAAGTGCTGTAGTTTATCGATTGCCAGCCAGCGTTCAGGAGGAGGTTGGCCCGCTAAGGTTAGCTGGTTTGACAAGATTAAGAAGGAAAGAACAAGTAGAAAAAGAAGCTTCAATCAAAAAACTCCCAGTAAAGGCCCCACCAGTTGTTTTTCTCCGGCTGATTAAATTGACTGCCGGAGCGGTAAGTCTGGTTGGTCAGGTTCTTGACCGCAAAATAGAAATTGACCGCCAAGATTCTGAGACCGACTTTGGCATTTAGCACCAGGACTTCATTTAAGGGAGCTTTATCCTCGTCAAACCTCTTACCCAGATACTCCCCTTCAATCCTGATCTTCCAGCCTAACTGATTCCGGAAGTATTCTTTATCCAGTTCAATAAAACTATAGGAGGAGGATTTGGATAAATAGGACTGCCGCCCCTTCTCCCAATTTTTGAAACTAAAATTTGTGTAAAATGTAAAAGCTGAACCAGGGTGGAAATCAAAGTAAAAACTCGCGCCGTGAGTCTGAACGTCTACATTCTGCGGGCTCCAAGAGCCGTATAGCAGAGTATCCTGCCGGCTTACAACTATTCCCCTTTTGGAATTAGAATAGTAATAATAGCTCCCCAGCCTCAGGTTTCTCTTCTCCCAATCTAAGCCTCCTTGAAGATACCAGTGGTAACCTTTTCTCAGGTCGAGATGGCCGGATTCCGAATAAACCGGTACAGTGTCCCTAAAAATTGTCCGGGAGGGACTGTAGGAGTCTTTCAAGGCAGAGTAGGTGTTGACTCTCCCTCCTGAGGCATAGAGCCTAAAGCTGGAATCAGCCTGGAAGGCCAGTCCGGTCAAAAACGAGAATTTGCGATTGGTTACAAATTCACCGGTGGAATCAATCCCCTCGAAATTTCCCCAGGCCAGCCACCACAATTTTGGCGAAATCTGTAACAGATTAGTCAGGCTGAAATTGTCTTTTACCAGGGAGTGTTTGGATTCGTCCTGGTAATCATAATTGTACACATTCCAGCTCAGCTTGGTGTTATTGTGGCCCAACTGCTGGGGATAGAGCTCTAAGCGGAGCCCATAGACCTTATCCAGGCTTCTCCAAGTGACCGGCTTGAATTCCTGTTTAACCCTGGCAAAGTCAAAGCCGACCTTGAGAATATTTTCGCGCAACATCTGTCGGTACAGACTCAGATTCAATTTCTGGAAACTCTGCTTGACTATCAGACTCTCGGCTTCAATTCCTGGAAAGGGGGCTATTTCTCTCTTGCTGGAATGAATCTGGGAACTGGTGACCAATCTGGTTTTGGAATCTAAATCATAGCTCAGCCGGAAAGAATAGTTATGCAGGTCTTGTTGGTTGCGGGGGAGTTCGCCATCATATTTGTGAATTCCCATGGTTCCGTAAAGCCTGAATTTGCTTAGAAATCCCCGGCCTAATTCGACCTGGGTACGGCGATATCCCCAAATTCCTTGGTCAAAAGTTAAACAGGAATAAGGCTCTCCGCCTTCATAGTCTTTTTCGTCCAGGAAGAGGCCTCCTGTTCTGCTGTCTGCCAAAATAAGGTTCAAAAGGGGATTCTCGACCAACCGAACCGATTTGATATTCCCTATCGGAATCAGATTGAGCTCCCCCTGGCTCTGAAACGGAACCGACAGTCCAGGAGGGTTAAAAAAAAAGTTACCAGAGTAGATGCCGCTTGAGCCGGAAGGAACGCCGAAGATATTAAAACTCTGGGTCTGGGAGAGGCTGCCAATTCTGGTAACGTCTAAAGCGGTAAAGCGCTTTATATGGTCGCCAAAATCCTGCATGATGAGATTGTCAATTTCATCTGAGGAGATAGCCTGATTGGAAGTGAAAAGTCTTAAACTTAGAGATGCTATGGAATCGGTTAAAGAGGCCTTCTGAGTGGGTTTGATGGTATCAGTCGCAGATTCCGGCTGGGCCAATAAAGGAGGGCCAAAAGTCAGGCAGCTTAAAATAATTAAGAGTCTGGCTTTCATGTCCGCCGGAAAGGATTGACTTGAAGTATCACTTTAAGGTAGGGCTACCTGATGACTGCCAGCTTCTTAGTTACCGAAATGTTCTTGGTGCGGATTTTGCAGATATAAACTCCGCTGGAGACCAGTTTCCCATCTTCATCTCTGCCATCCCAGCTAGGGGCGAAGCCGGGATTGGAGTTGTCACCGGGTGGTAAATCCAGCCTGATCTTTTTGACCAGCTCCCCTCCTACGGTAAAAATGCCGATGTCGCAGAAGCTATTCCCGGAGAGAAAAATCGGAAAATTAGCGGCGCTTACCTCGGAAAACTTAAAAGGATTAGGGAAAATATCCCCAATGGCGTCAGCAAAAGTCTCGGCACCTGACAAGTAGGGATTATGGTAAGCCTGATAGGAGTATCTGAAATCTTCAAATGGAAGAGGATTTCCTGCCCCAAGAATCATCACAATCTCGTCATAGTTTTTCCAGTTGTAAACCCGGGCTTGGCCGGATAGGGTCAGAGAATTGTAGCTGAACGATTTTAAGGTCGGCACGCTTCCATAAGCATGCGGGACAGCAGTTCCCAGCCAGAGGGCATTGTCAACTCCCTGAAAACTCAGATATAAGCCGCCTGCTGTATCTGAAGGATTGGTAGCAAAGACCAGATAGTTCGAACCCAGATTTTGCGGCGGATGAGAGACTGAATCAACCGTGCCCGTAATGGTGTCATTGGCCACTGAATAGAATTTGAATGAATCAATCTTAGCTCCGAAACCGGCTCCCTCCGAGTAGCCAAAACCGGCTTCGGTTCGCGATGCAGTAAAGTAATTCCAGACCGTAAATTCTCGAAAAGTCTGCTCAAATCCAAGGCCCAAACTGTCCAAAACTTGGCGGGTAGCTGATTTTCTGCTAGGAGGGTCGTTAAAGGCATTGTCGCCAGTATACTGGCCGCACTTGTCCCATATCGCTTTAATGACACCGGCACCGCCAAGTCTCTCAGACAGAAATATCGGCCAGAGGCAGCTGCCGTAAGGGTGATAACCGGTCGAATACTGATTCTGGAAACTATAAGTGAAGGTTTTCAGAGAAAGCCAGGGTAAACCCAAAAAGGAAGGCAGAAAACCCCGATAGTCGTTGATAGTGTCATAGACCTGCTCCTCGGCCCAGACCGCCGACATCTCCAGCCAGGCCATTTTGAAAGGAGTCAGGGTATCTCCGGGAAATCGGGCCGTGTCAGGAGGATAATACTCATATTCATAGACATCTAAACCGAACTGGATCGCGTGAAAAAATTCATGGGCCGCCGTAACCCGCAGAAGGTCGAGAAATGAGCCGCCATAGATGCTGTAATCATTCCTCAGCACTAAATAGCTGGTCCAGCGCCGAGAGCCCAGGGTCTGAGTGGTCTCCGGAGCAGTGTATCCGGCTGTGCCAGTATTAGCAATATTATCTAAATAAACATCATACTTTCCGTCACCGCCGTTGTCTTTGGAGCCCGGCAAAAAGAGATAGAAGCTGTCCGAGGGCGGTGAGGTGAACCCGAGTTGAGTCACTTCCACCAGCCAGGAAGAGTCCAGCACTATGCCGCACAGGTTGACATAGTCCGGGACCCCGTCCAACGGGTTCATATCGACCAGGGGTTGATAGACCGCATCACTGCCGGTGGTAGTATAGTGAATCCTGAAATGACCGGAAGGAGAATCATAAGTTGAACCCAAGCCAGTGGGCCGCGGTAAATGAAACTCAGGAGAGAGGATTTTCTGCCATAATTGACTGGTCAGATTTTCCCGGCTGGCACTAAATTCCACAAATATAGGGGTGGCGCAGACCGGTTTAGCAATTTCCCCAGAAGGCCAGAGAGTTCCCAATAACACACTCTCAAGTCTGGCCTGCAGAGCCTGTTCAGTAAATCCGGGCAAGGCCGCCCAGGCTGAAATTGAAACTGCCGCAAACAGCAATGAGGACATGTAGAAAACTTTAGATTGGTTCATTTGAAGCGAGTCTCCTTGGCTTTACGCAACATGGTCAGACAATTATGGGGAACTTTGACTGATCCCAGAAGAAATCTCCCCTTTCTCAAGCCGTGGCAGTCCGAGCCGCCAGAATAAGCCAGGCCGTATTTCCGGGCGGTCTGGATGTAATGATTGGTCAGGTAATTATCGTGCTGGCAGTGGAAGGCTTCGATGCCGTCTAATTGCATTTCCAGAAGATCAATAATCAAATCATCCCGGCCCAGAATACCGGGATGAGCCAGAACCGCCGCACCGCCCGCAGAATGAATCAGGTCAATGGCCTCCTGGGCAGACATATATTTTTTAGGCTCGTAGGCCGGACCATCAGTTCCAATATATTTCTGGAATGCTTCATCGTAGTTGGAAGTGAACCCGTTTTTCAGCAAGGCATCCGCGATGTGGGGCCGGCCAATGGTGCTGTGGCCGGCTATCTCCTGCACCCTCACCATGCTTAAGTTGAGCCCCAGTTGATTTAACTTGAAAACAATACTGGCGGCCCGGTCTTTGCGGGCCTGTTTTAATTGAGCCAGTCTCTGAGTCAGCAAGGGATGATCTGGATTAACAAAATAACCTAAAATGTGGACATCTGCGCCTTTCAGGTAGCCGGAAAGCTCCACTGCCGGAACCAGCTCAATTTTGTCTCCGTCCACCAGATTTCTTATGCCAAAATAGCCGTCCAAAGTATCGTGGTCAGTGATGGCAAAGGCGGCCAGGCCTGCTTTCTGGGCCCTCAGATAAACATCATCGGCGGAAGAAGTGCCATCCGAAGCCTGGGTGTGAATGTGGAGGTCTATGTATCTTTCGGGCATCCTAATTGTTCGCGAACAGCATTGATTGTGCGCTGGGCAAGTTCCAAGGCCTGCTTATTAATCTCCTCAGCCCTGGTCTGAACCTGGCTCTTGAAATCGTGATCCTTTAAGGAAGGGAGGTTTATCATGACATTGAAATAGGCGCCCTGCACTGCCGCCTGTCCTAATAGAGCTGCCACACCAGCATCAGAGACTGAATTAAGATTCCCTTTTTCGGCAGTAATTTGAGCTAATTCCAGAGCCTGCAGGGACTTTTCCATAACCTGCAAAGGGACGGAAGTCGCCTTACGGTAAGCCTCCTCAAGGCTCTTCTCCCTTTTGGCAACTTCTTCGGGTGTGGATTTAGGGAGTTTCATAGCCTGCATGACAGCCTCAAAGCTCTCACTATCCAGTATAATCAATTCTTCCAGCTCTATTTGTAGCTGATTAGCTTTCTGCAAAACCGAGGTCAATTCTTCCCGGTAAGCCTCATATTTAGCCTTGCCGATGGTGAGATTACAGACCATGGCCGACAGAGCGCTGGCAAGGCTGCCGGCTAAGGCTGAGACCGAGCCTCCACCAGGGGTTGGAGCAGAAGAAGCGACTTCATTGAGAAAATCATGGATGGATTTATCTGCCCCGCGCTCCAGATCTAAGAGCTTGGTTTCTAAGACCTGCTCTTTTCTGAAATTCTCTAATTGCAGGTAAAAATCAGCCACGTCATACAAGGCGTCAGCCGGAGTCAGACCTACTACTTCGGAGGAGATAATGGGAACGCCGTGACGAGCCGCTTCCCGCTTTATAGTCTCAAAGACCCGGAAAATAGGAGTACCCTGATAGTTGACTAAATTCATGGAGACCTGGACTAAACCGCGCTCTTTTATTTCAAAGCCCAAAGCTTTCACGTAACGGTAGCCTCCGGCTGCGAAGCGGATAGCTGAGGCAATTTTCTTAGCTATAGTCACATCTCTAGTACCCAGATAGACATTATAGGCAATCAGAGGCATGCGGGCACCCATGGCCACAGCTCCGGCAGTAGGATGAAGTCTGCTCGGTCCAAAATCAGGTTTTCTCTCCGGATTAGTCTGAATCTCCTGTTTCAGACCTTCATATTCACCTTTGCGAATTTCGGCCAAATTCTGTCTTTCCGTTCTGGTGGCAGCAGCCTCATAGAGATAAACCGGGATGCCTATCTTGTCGGCCACCTCCTGTCCCAGTTGACGCGCTAAAATAACACACTCCTGCATGGTCGTCCCGGAAATGGGTACAAAGGGAACCACATCAGTTGCGCCAATCCGGGGATGCTCTCCTTTATGCTTTTCCATGTCTATTAGCTGGGTAGCCTTGGCAATGGCCTTGAAAGCAGCCTGTTTGACCGGTTCAGGCTCGCCTATAAAAGTGACCACCGCCCGGTTATGGTCTTTGTCCATTTCCTTGTCCAGAAGCTTAACTCCGGCTACAGTGAGGATTTCTTTCACGATAGCATCAATTACTTCCGGCCTTCTCCCCTCGGAGAAGTTGGGGACACATTCAACTAATTTTTTCATAGCGCCCTTTCATCTGCAAGTAAGCCATAGAGGTTTCACAATTGCTAAAGAATATAAAATTTGAAATAGAAAAAAGACAGGAAAATTTACCTGGCTCGGCTCTTAAGAGCGGCAGCCAGGAGGGGAATCATGATTTCGTGGTGGCCTACGAAGTTTAGACCATAGCCGGATTTGATGGTAGGCCTTTGCACGATGTTGACTAAAGGACGGTAGTGAAGATACATGTCAAAATTGGCGGTGGTGAAGTTCTCTATTTTGCCATAGACATTCCGGGTCACGGAGAGGGCTTTGAGAAAAACTTCCGGCAGGATTACGGCGGAGCCAAGGTTAAGAACAACCCCTCCCTTGTTCAAATTTCTAAGAGAATGAGCCAGAATTTTGAAATCTCGGAAACTAGCCTCCCCAGTCAAGTCAGCTCTAAAATTGGGGTGCTGGTGGACGATATCAGTGCCTAAGGCAACGTGTACGGTCGCCGGAATCTGCAATTTATAGGCTGCCAATAGCAAAGAATGACGGGAATACTTGGCCCGGTCTGAAAGTAGTTTGACTCCGACCGCTTCCCCCAGGCCTATTTTTTGATTGCTGGCCAGGACCGAGCAGGAGTTGAATTTTACTGCAGTTTCCCTGGCCATGCCGAATCTACCCGTCTTTAGTCCCGACTCTACTTCTTCTGAGGTCTTGCCCCAGTAGGCCAATTCTAAATCATGAATGGCTCCGGCTCCGTTGAGGGCTAAGTGGTTCACAAATCCCTTCTTCATTAAATCAACAATAAGAGGGGAAAGACCGCACTTAATCACATGCGCGCCCAGCATAACAACTATGGCTTTTTTCTTACGGCGGGCAGCGATTAACCGATCAATCAAAAAATTAAAATCCTGGGCCTTGAGGATCTTGGGCAGGCCCTCCAGGAGCTCCTGGACGGTGGCTCTGCCGGATAAAACCTTAGCTAACTTCTTCACTTCGACCCTACTCTTCCTCTTGAGGATAGAATAGGTCTTGACCTGGCTTAAATCAATTTCCGGATAAACCACTTAAGACTCCAATTTTACCCAAGGTGTATTTTTTCAGCTGTGCCGAGATTGAGCCGATGAAGATCACTTTACTGCGCATATAGACCGGAATCTTATATTGGTCCGCAGTAAGCCACACGGTCAGCTTGCCCCGGTTGGCAAAAATGCCGGAGCCTTCCTGTAAAAGAGGCTCCACCACAAAACATTCGAATTCCCCGGCGTCCACTTTTTTCTTCTCCTTGCGCAAGACCCTTACTTCCAGAGGATAATTCTTCCGGTCGGCATAATTGTCAATAAAAAGAGATTTTCCAACTTCTAAAGGAAGAATCCTGACATAGTACATGGCGGAAAGAACGTCCTGGACAAAGGCCGGGACAGCAGTGGTGTCTCCTTTACTCTCTATGGCCAAATTCTGATGCTGCTCGAAGCGTACCCAGCGGTCAGCCCTATACTTCCCTTCTCTCAAGTGCTTTTCAAACCAGAGCGGATATATACCTTCGGTGTCAACGTAACTGGCCACCTTATCATCCACCCGAAAAAACTTGGAAAAGAACCCGTTGGACCTGGCCTTGGAGACAATTCGAAAACAATTATGCCCGCGTACGTTCACAATAGTGTCTATCTCCAGAGAGGCGCTGCCAGCATTGATGAAACCGTAATCTACTGAAAATTCCAGCTTTTCCCGCATGCCGAAGGCTTTGTTTTCTATCACCCGATGATTGGCTTGGGCCAGAGAAGTGTCTTCCGGCTCGACTGATAGGGATTCTTCCGGAGCGAATAGAGAGTCTCCCCGCTTGCTATCCTCAGCCAATTGCACCGTACTGGAAACAGAGGCTTGGACTGCTTCATCTCGACTGGAGAAAAAGTTAAGAAGAGAAATACAAGTCAACAAGATAAAAATCATGGAGTAGAAAAATAACTTCATTTTTTCTCGGCTAAGTTAAGCAGAGCAGGCAGAATGCGGTGCAGGTTTTCGTCTAACTCAAAAAAGCAACTCAAGTAAGCCTGCTGATCTCCGCCGATGGGATCCTTGATGGTGTAACTGCGCCCTTTATCGCCTTGGCCGGGAAAGACCTTCAGCATAAAAGTCTTTTCCAGCAGGCCCCGGTTCAGATTGACAATATAGTCCAAGTGTTCGGGCGCCATGACTAAAATTAAATCTGCTCTATCGGCTATTTCCTGGGTGAGCTGCCGGGAGGTATGCTGGCTGATATCAATACCAAAGTTGCGACAGGTATCTACCGCAAAGAGAGAAGCGGGCGAACCGGAATAAGCCGAAATTCCGGCTGATTCCACTTCTATCTCCCTATTCCCTTTTTCTTCCAGAAGCCTGCGCAAGATTCCCACTCCCATGGGGGAGCGGCAGGTATTGCCGGTGCAGACTAAAAGAATTTTGAATTTATTTTCCTGTGACATAACTTTTCATTCGCAGAGTTTGTTCGAGCTTTCTGGGGCTTATGGCGCCCTTTCTTAATATAATCGGAACCGGGCCGGTTACATCCACTACGGTAGAAGGCTTCATTTTTTTGAGCGGGCCCGTATCCAGAATTAGGTCCAAATACCTACCAAACCACCTTTCTACCTCTGCCGCACTGCACGCCGGAGGTTTCCCGGAGAGGTTGGCACTGGTCTGCAAAAGGGGCTGGTCTAGCTTTTTCAGAACCGCCAGAAGCCATTTCTGCCTGGGTATACGGATTCCGACAGTTCCCCCGTGTAAAAACGGCCTAAGCCGAGGGTTCGAAGAGTTAAACACCAGGGTAAGAGGGCCAGGACAGAAGTGTTTCATTAGCTTGCCTGCGTAAGGGGGAATTTCTGAGGCAATCTTTCTTACCTGAGATATGCTGGCGACAAAAAGGCCCATAGGCCTGGCACTCTCTCTTTTTTTCAATCGCTGCAGCTTTCTTCTCACTGCCACGGTGGCCATTCCTCCAAAGCCATAGACCGTTTCAGTCGGAAAGGCAAGCACCCCTCCCCTTTTCAAGCAGGAGACAATTTCAGCCAAGTGAGCAGATGCTAAAGAGTCCAGGTTAATCTTTAAGACTTTGACAGGTCTGCTCAAACCTTTATAAATACTCGCTTAAGCGGGGGTCGGCAGCCAGCTTCTGCAGAATTTCCTTGATATCGGAAACTTTGGTCTTGTGAGCCACCAGAACGATGTTTGAGGTCTTGACTACCACCAAATCGGAGACGCCGTAGGCGACCACTATACCATTCCCCTCATTGACTACCGTACATTCATAACTCCCCAAGGAGAGAGCCTGACCCAAAATGACATTGTTGTCCCGGTCTTTGCTTTTAATCCTTTCTAGGGCCAGCCAGGAGCCGACGTCGTCCCAGTGCAAATCAGTTTTGATGGTCAAAACATTTTCAGCCTTCTCCAGGACCGCAAAATCGATGGAAATGTTTTCAGCCGAGGCGTAGAGTTTCTTCAACTCCTCCTTTTCTTGCGCAGTTCCCAGATAGGGGTAGAATATCTCCAGATTGCGGTACAGGGCCGGAACACAGTGCTTAATGGCTGAAAGAATACTGCGGGCGGTCCAGATGAACATGCCACTGTTCCAGAGGTGCTGCCGGTCCAAATAATACTGCTGAGCCACGGTGCGGGATGGCTTTTCCTTAAACTGCTTAATCCGATAGATATTGACACCGTCCTGAGAGCTGAATTGTTCGCCAATTTCAATATAACCATAGCCGGTCTCCGGTCTAGTTGGAGGTATGCCCAAAGTAATCAGATAATCCCCCTGTCGGGCCACGGCGCAGCCAATCCCCAGCACATGCAAGAGTTTCTCTCTGGGCTCAATCAAATGGTCACTGGGGAGCACCACCATGACCGCTTCCGGGTCCTTTTTCTTCAAGTAAGCGGCAGCTAATCCGATAGCCAGACAGGTGTTTTTCCCTTCCGGTTCAATTACCAAATTCTCGGGTTTAAGATTAGGGACAGCTTTGAGTATTCCTTGCTCAAACTCCATTCCGGTGACCAAAAGCGTCCGGGAAACCGGGATGAATTCCTTCATGCGCTCCAAGGTCTCCTCCAGCATGGACTTGTCACTATTAATCTTGAGCAGCTGCTTGGGATGCTGGGCCCGGGATAATGGCCAGAATCTCTCCCCTTTTCCACCCGCTAAAATCACGGCGTGAATCAAATTCTCACCTCTTTTTTCTGCCTAGATATTTCTTCAGGCTCGCTTATAGCGACAGGAGACTTCACCATAAATCTTTTAATCTTGCGGGTGGAGGTCTTCTCCAGCTCTTGCCTTCTAATTTCAAAGCCTTTGATGCGTTTGTAATCAGCTAAATTCTGACAGCAGAGAGAGACTTCAGTTCTGATTAACTCTTCGACATATCGGTCGTCATAAATCTTCCCTTGCAGTTGCCCTTCCTGCTGAATGAATTCATAGTTAGGTACGATTATGGCATAGACCTCTTCCCCGCCGGGGATTTTTCTCCCGACCACTAAAGCTTCGGCAATATAAGGAGATTTTAACATTTCCCTCTCTATTTCTTCCGGATAGACATTTTTGCCAGCTCTGGTCACTATTATATTCTTCAATCTGCCGGTAATATGAAAGAGACCATTCTGGTCTTGCCAGCCGGAATCGCCGGTATACAGCCAGCCCTCCTTGAGGACTCGAGCAGTCTCTTCTGGATTGCGATAATAGCCGGCCATCACCATTTCCCCTTTGGCCAGAATCTCGCCGACGCCATCTGCATCCGGCTCATCAATTCTCAGCTCTGCTCCGGCGATCGGGAATCCGATTGAGGCATACTCGTATCCCTGCTCCGGATTGAGGCTCAGAACCGGCGAGCTCTCGGTCAGGCCGTAACCTTGCAGGAATTTCATCCCCAAAATATCGAAATTTTTGGGAATTTCAGGGGACAAGGGGGCTCCCCCACATATCATCAGGCGGACAGATTCGAGTCCGGCCTTCCTGCGAAGCGCTGAAAAGTAATACTTTCCCCAAGGGTTACGAATTGGTTTAGGAAGCCAGGCTCCAAGGTTGAACCCCAGCCCAAAGTAAAGTTTGGTCAGCCAACTCTTGGATTGGATATTTCTAATTAAACCCAGCCAGAATTTTTCAAACAAAAGTGGGACCCCTAACATCACGGTTATGGCATTAGCCTTGATATCTTCTGCTAATTCCCTGGATTTCAGGCTGCGGGAGTAGACTACAGTAGCTCCCCCGGTCAGGGGAACCAGAAAGCCGCAGGTGGCTTCGAAAGTATGGTGCAGGGGCATCACTGACAAAAACTTATCACTGGAATAGAGCTTTAAGGCCTTGAAGATTCCCCAGATATCGGAGAGGATATTCTTATGGGTCAACATGACTCCTTTGGGATTGCCAGTAGTCCCGGAGGTGTAAATAAGGGCTGCCAAATCAATGTTAGAGGTGGCAGGCAATCTTCGTTCTGAGGTACTTCCTTTCTCGCTCAACTGGGCTAAAGGGATTCTCCCCGAGGAAGCCTCATTGCCATCCAGAAGGAAAATGCTTTTGAAGGTTATTCCTGTTCTTAAGAGTTGCTCCAGGGTATCCAGGCACTTGGGGGAAACAAAAATAGCTTCACTTTCGGAATGTCTGATAATGCCGGCTAATTCGTTGGGCTTCAGCAGAGGGTCAATTGGAACGACCGTACCTCCCATGGAGAGTATTCCTAAGTAAGCCTGACACCATTCCGGAGAGTTCTCAGACCATAAGGCTATTTTGCTGTTTCGGGAATGACCCAGACTCAAAAGCCCGGCCGCGATGCCTTCGACCGCTTTTCCTAATTCAGAATAGGTTAAACTGGACCAGTTTCCTTCTCTGAAAAAGTAAAAAGCCGGCTTAGGGCCGTATAGTTCACACACCCTCTTAAGCAACTGGGGAATAGTGATGCTCTTCAGCAAGTCAAAATCTAACATAATATTTAATCTATTAGAGGACAAGTAGTTGTCAAGTTCATTCTCAGTTAACCTAAACTGAACTAAGATTTGCCTTATTGGGGAGAAAAACTGGTACAAGAAGAAATGCCACAGCGTCATTCAGCAAATGCATTAACATACAGGCTAACAGATTTCTACGGCAAAGATAGAGAGCATAGAGGATGATGGAGCCGAGTCCTATCTGGATGGTGCCACCTAGTCCCCAAAATGGGATATGCAGGGCCACAAACACCAGATAGGCAATCCCAGCACTCAGTTTTGGTTGACCAGTCAGGGCATAAAGTCTTTCTATTGCATAGCCACGATACAAAATTTCTTCGGTTATCCCGGCAGTTAATACCATGCCCACTCGGAGGAGAAAAGAAAACTCTCCCAGTTTACGGACACCACCTTCAGTACTGCCTAGACCGAGGGCGCTGACCAGCGGCATAGTAAACATGATAATCAAACCACCTAATAGAAAACCGATAAAGGCCCAGAAAGTATCTCTTCTGGTCAGCCTGCGGATGCCAATAGAGCTTAAGGGCTGGCGTTCCCACTTGAGTACGATTACCAGTAGCACTAATATTATAAACCATTTGATAGTCAACTGTAGCATAATTCTGGCACTAGCTTCCAAGGGTGGAAGCAGTAAGTTCATAAGTAGTCTGAGCAAAGGAGAAGAGCCAAGAGCAATTGCTAACCCGACCAGGGAAGCAACTGGATATTCAAGCTTTTTCGCCAGCATAATGCGCTAGGAAGATTGAAAGCTCCTATCAACAAATATACGAATTCACTTTTTCAAGGATGCACAAATCACCAGCTACGAATCAAAAAAAGCCCCCCGAAATTCGGGGGGCTTGAGTTTTGATTCTAGCCGCTTTATGGTTACTCTTTATTCCCCTCTGGAACGGAAGGGACCATACCGTGCATTTCTCCTTCCACCATGGTAGGAGTCACAAAAATGACCAAATCCTTGCTTTTAATCCCTTTCCGGTAATAGCTGAAAAGGGCGCCTAAGATTGGTATGTCTTTCAGAATAGGAATGCCGGTCCTAAGATGCTCTTCCTCCTGAGTAGTCAGACCGCCAATGACCACGGTCTGGCCATTATCCACTACCACGTTAGTAGAGGCGTTAACGGTCTGAATAATCACCCCCAGAGGGTCAATCTTGGTCTGGCTTCTTTCCGGCTGCAGTTTCATCAGAATCCGCTTCTCAGAAGTTATGTGGGGGGTCACCGTCAAAATGGTTCCCACATCTACGAATTTAATAATCACATTACCGGCGTTATCAAACTGCTTAATAGGTATCTTTTCACCCATCTGAATCCGGGCTTCGGAGTTGTCAACCGTGGTAATCTCCGGGTGGGCCACGATTTTGAGCTTACCCTTGCTGGCCAGGGCCGAAACCACGCTGGTAAGGTCATAGTCAGTCTGGCCCATGCCGAAGGTAAATTTTCCTCCGGTAGTCTGCTCTTGTCCGGCATAGGGGTTGCTAAAGACATCCAGTGATTCGGAATAAAGACTGGGTCCTTTGGTCTGGTCGCTGACTAAAGTCCATTTGATACCAAACTCAGTCAGGGCTTCGGTGTCCACTTCCAAAAGCTGAGCCGAAATCCTGATCTGCTCAACCGGCCGGTCCAACTGCTTGACCAGTTCCTCCGCCTTTACCAAATTAGCGGGGACATCTCGCACGATGACAGAGTTGGTGCGGTCATCAGTATCCACTGTCCCTCTCTCAGACAGAATCGTCTTGATTGGTTTTACCAGACTGGAAGCAGTCGCTCGATTAACCTGGAAGACCTTCATCTCTAGGCCAACCAGGGCGTTCTGTTCGGAAGAGTGCTTAGCCAGAGAGGCCTGCTCGGTCAAATACTCTTGTAACGGCAGAACTCTTATGTAGCCCTGCTCCTCTACCCCGGCCAGGCTGTAGTTCTTCATAATGATTTCTAAGGCCTGGCGCCAGGTGACGTTGTTCAAGTTCAGGGTTACCTTGGCCACAACGTTGGGAGCGGTGACGATATTGACCTTCCCGTAGTCGGCCAAGAAGCTTAGGACCGAATGAATGTCGGCGTCCTTAAGCGAAAGATTTTTGATGGGTTGGTCAGGCTGAGATAATGCCCAGGTAAAGCAGAGCAAAAAAATCAGCCCTAAACCGGTTGCGGATAGAATCCATTTTTTCATTTTTACCTCACTTAGTTTGTTTGTAAAGTTCCAAGGATACATTTCTGGTCCAGCCGTATTCGCTGACCTGGAAAACGACCCGATCGTCGTCGACTCTAATGACTCGGCCATCTTTAATTCTATCCCCGGCCTGGAGGATGTAGCCGAATCCTCGGCTGTCTTCTAATAAGGCCATGTTTTGATCGAAAGATTGAAGAATTCCCACTAAAGTTAAATTTTCTACAGAAGCCAGAGGAGGAACGCCAAATTCATAATCTTCGACTCTGTCGAAAAGAGAAGAAAAGGGATCTCTTCGCCCCTGGGAGCTGTAAGAAACCTTTTCTCTGGAAGGATAGCCAGCCCACTGTTCCCCCTCGGCTTTGTGTGCCAGGACTAAAGGCTTCTGCTCCGGAGTTAGCGTTGTCGGCTTCTGAGTCAGCACTGCTTCAGAAGCCTGTGTCGGAGAGGGCTGGCCTTCAGTTTTTAGCTGAATTGATTTGTTTGAGACCGTTTCCTTAGATTTCCCTTCTGTCAAGGTAGGAGTGGCCTTTTGAGTTTCAGTGTTCGGTTTATTCTTGCTTTCAGTCACAGCTATCTGGGGAACTATTGGCTTCGCCAAATCAGGCTTAGGTTGCTGCTCGGCCTTAACGGCATTTGTACTTGGAGCAGTTGGCTGGTTAGCTTTGCTAGCCAAGGGCTGAGTCTGAGTAGCAGGTTTATTAGCAGTGCTGGTTGTCGGCTGGCCTGAAGTCTGACCAGTGGTCTGCGCAGGTTTCTGAGCTTGGACCGTGACTTCTGGTAGAGTCATAGGAGCAGGCTTGGCAGGCTGGGCTGTATTCGGCTGAGTAGCTGTAAGTGGCTTATCTTTGGAAGGAGGAATGGTCTGAGCAACTTGAGGTTGACCTGTTTTAACTGCTTCCCATCTGGTGAAAGCAGGTTCATTGGCCGCCGTTATGTCAATTTCCACCCAGTTTTCTTGATTAGAAACCTTGTAAGTTACTGGCCGGGTACAGTCTAAAACGACTCGCACTATCTTGCTGGGAATTTCTTGGTACTGGGAAGTCCGCAACCCCACCACGGTCTGACCCGGCAGATCAAAGAAGTTGTTCTGGGATAGACCCAGCTTGGCATCCTGGCAGTCCACAAAAACCCGGAAAGGCTTGCCATTTTTAGCTACTTCGCTGGCATGGGTGAACTGGAAAGCCTGGCTGCCGTAAATCTTGACTGCTACAAACTCTCCCTTCTTCTCCACCGACAGGTTCTTAATCCACAACTCGGCCGAGGCCAGAGAGGCCAGAACCCAAAAGCCCAGTCCTGTTATGAGAATCAAAACTTGACGCTTTTTCATGTGTTTTCCTTTAGAAATTTATGCGTTTTAACCGGTCTTGTTCTCGGATGAAGTAATTGGTCAATTCAAACTTGGCCGTCAGGGTATTTTCTCCGGATTGAGCCTGTTTTTGTTGCTGCTCGGTTTGACCTTGGAAAGTGACGTTAGTGACGTTAGCGATGAAGGGGAAGTTGGCTATGCTGGCGAAGAGACTTCCCACTTTGTGATAAGTGCCGGTCACCTGAATGCTGTAGGAGTCGCCGCTGTAAAAATCAATCGGTGAGACGCCTTTGGGGACTATCTCGGTAATCTTAGCTTCTGTGGTCTGAGCGGCCTGATGCAGCTGAGTCAAAAGCAGAGGTACCTGTTTCTCCTCCGGCAGAAGCAGCTCCACTCTTTTATATTTCTCCAGGAGGTTCTCATATTCCGCCTTCAGACTTTCAAAGCTCTTGGCTTTCAATTCCACATTTTTCAGATTGGTCAGAATTCCCTCGTATTCGATCTGTTTGGCTTGAATCTGCTGTGCCTTAGGAGCGTAATAACGGTTGTGCCAGAGATAAACGGCCAAAAAGAGTATCAGCACTCCCAGGATTAGCTTTTGGTTTTTCGAATCTCTTAAGTCCATTTTACCTCCCTAGTCTACGGGATAATCTTCTGGTTTTCAGGAGCGACCGCTTTGGCGTTTTTGGCCAAGGCTGGACCCCCTGGTTCCGGATTCAGACTGCTCTGCCCTGGCTGCTCAGATTCGGTCGGAGTAGGTTCCTGGCTGGTTGAAGGAGTCTCTTCGGTCTGAGTCGGCTCAGCCGTAGGTGAGGGGCCTGCCTTCTGTTCAGCCTGGGCAAAAGAAGGAGGCTCGATATAATAGATTAGATCACAAGCCAGTTGGAACGCAAAAATTTTGTGTTTATCCTGCTCGGTAGAGCGGATGAATTTCATCTCCACATTCTTGATGTAATTGGAGCGATTCAAGTTTATCAAAAAGGCAGCCAGGCTATTAATGGAATAACAATATCCGTCCAGAGTGGCCCGGCGGGGACCATAATTCAGCTCTTTGGGCTTAGTAGTATCCACGGCCGGAGTGGAATTCTGGGGAGGAACCACCGGATTAGTCATCGGCATAGATATGCTGCTATTGGCAGCATTGGTGGTCGCTACCTGAATCTCTTCTCTGAAACCGGAGAGCCACAGATAAGCCGGAATCCGGCTGCTCAAATCCTCCATTATCTTTATCCAGACCGTGCGGTATTTATCCAGATTCTCGATGGCGGTCATCCTCTGTAAAAGTTTTTCCCTCACTTCGGTCAGGGCATCCACCAACTGAATATCTTTCTTTAACTTTTCGGTTCTCTCTTTGGCTTCCACGATCTTGGTGTTGATGGACTTAATCTTCCAGGTCTGGTAAGCAGTGGCAAAAAGCATTAAGACCACCAGAGCTCCGGCCACAGCCAGGGCATAGGCGGTTCCCTTCTTAAAAGAAAGGAATTGGCTCTTCTTGCGATATTCTTTAGGGAGTAAGTTTATCTGGATCATCTTACTTGACCCTCCTGACTGCCAAGCCTACTGCCACGGCTAATAGCGGGGCAATTTTTTCTGGCTGCAGGTCCTGGAATAAGTCTGGATCGTACTCTATGTTTCTTAAGGGATTGGCAATTTCTACCGGCACTCCTAATTTGGTCTGAATGAACTCCGGCAGATAGGGAACCAAAGCCCCTCCGCCGGATACCACGATCCAGTCAACTTGCGGGACCCGGGAAGAGGTCTTGAAATAACTGAAAGCCACCTCCAGGCCGGAAATCAATTCCTCCGCCGAAGAGACCAGACTGGCCTTGAACATGTCTAAATCCAGGGCTCCGGAGAGCTCGCCTTTGAGCGCCTTAGCAGCCATCTCCTGAGTGAGCCTGAACTCCTTCTGGACTGCATCGTAAATCCCCCGCGTGCCTACTGAAAGGTCTCGGGTAGAGTGATAAACTCCGTCCTTGACGAACACCAAATTGGTCACATCAAAACCTATATTCACCAAAGCGGTTACCTTAGCGGGGTCAATCTCGTAATTGATTTCATATGCATTCAGAACTGCCAAGGCATCTATGTCCACCACGGCTGGACGGAGCCCCAGGTCAAAAACCAAGTCAATGTAATTTTTCAGAAATTCAGTCCGGGCAGCCACCAAGAGGACATCCATCTTGTTGGTCTCCTCATTAACCTTAATGATGTGTGAATCCAACACCACATCCTCCACATCAAAGGGAGCGCGCTGCTCGGCTTCAAACAGGATGGCCTGCTCGGCTTCGGCGCCGCTCTTTTTATCGATGGTAATCTTATCGGTAATGACTCCATGCCCTGCCAAGGAGATGGCCACCTCGGTAGCCTTGGGGTCGGCTTGGTCGATCAGGTTCTGGATGCTGAACATCAGAGTGTCCCGGTCTCTGATTTCCTCGTCCACGATGGCCTCGGGAGGGAGTTCTTTTATTCCCAGAGCCTGTAGGGCGTAGCCGGCCGCCTTCTTTTCCAGCTTGACCAGCTTGACCGAGCTAGTACCAATATCCAGTCCCACTACGTGTCTCCCCTGCTTGGCGAATAGTTTGCTGAACATAGGCGTTCCTTTTTTTCTTTTCGGTTGTCGGCTGGTTTTCTTTAATCCTGCCTTTCTTTAGCCAGGCCCCTCCCACAGTCTGAAGGGGGAAAAGAAAACAGCCTGATTTATTATCGTCTTAAGCCAGAAAAAATTAAGAGGGGAGAAAAAATTAATCGTAAGTAAAAAAGCTGAAAGATCTCTCTTTCAGCTTCAAAAAGGAGGCTGGAAGCGTTTTAACCTAAGAGGTTACCTTAATGCGGCCAGTGCTGGCTAAGATATCAACAGTCTTGCTGTGGTAACTGTCGGTGGAATAGCAGGTAATCTGACCGCTGGAGTTGCAGGTGCCATCCGGCTTGAATATCACCGTATTGCTGGTAAAGGTGGAAGAGCCTGAACCCAGGTCGGTTAGACTGCCGGTCTTGACCACGGAGTCCTGGGTAGCGCTATACTGGAAACTGCCGGGATTGTCGATGTCCAAAAACACGCAGTAGGTCTTGTTACTAAAGTTAAAATTGAGTCCGACCTGGGTTCGGGAGGAAATGGAGTGGGAACGGGCCCAGCGCAAATCGGATATAATGTTCCGGGTGGCAGCATTCAATTTTACTTTCTGCATGGCCCGGAAGAAATCAGGAACGGCCATGGCGGCTATGATTCCCAGCACCACCGCGGTGATGACCATCTCGATTAAGGTGAAGCCGGATTTGTTGCGCAATATCTTCATGGTCATCCCTCCTTATAGCTCTCTCCAAGAACCTTGGACTTTCTTATAGGTATACTTATAGATAGTCCCACCACCGGGCATTCCGGGGGGAAGATTGTCAACAATCGAAGGAACAAAGTACATGTGGGGCACGTTGGTCACGGAAAAGAAATTGGAGACCATGGCTCCAGCCAGATTGTTCTGTTTAGCATTCACTATTTTATTCTGGGCAAACATGGCTCCCATCATATCCAGTTGAGAGGCGCCGTTACCTGTAGCAATTTCTAAGTCATGGGTGGAGAAAAAGCCCATTACGTCATCGGTAGGAAACTGACCCTTAGACAGGACATTGGCATTGATGTACATGTTGCCGCCGGAAACTATGGTTCCTCTACCATCATAGAGGATGTTCCCTTTTTTCCCGTCGAAGGTCACGTTTCCGGTGAACATGACGATTCCGCTGATATTTAAGTTACCTTTGTTGTCCATGGATATGCTGCCGTAGCTATTTGAACTTCCAGCGTAGGCAGTACCATTGGTTAAGGTAACATCTCCAGAAATAACCAGGGCATGGGCCTGAATCCAACTGATGTAGTCGGCGTAAGTAGTTCCAGTGGAAGGGTCAGTATAACTATCGTGAATTGAGGGGAATGATAATTCGTCACCCAAGTCGTAAGCTTCACTGTACCCGTTATCGGAATAGACATTGGCGGTTCCCATGTTACCACCCCAACCGTCGTTGACGTAGGTTCCGTCCACAGTCTCTTTTACTGCTGGCGATCCGCCAGACTGGTTAGGCTCCCCTATCTTGGCATTACCAGACAAATTCACGGTCCCATGTTTGACACGCATATCAGCCTCTAGAGTGTAGACTATTTCTCCATTGAAGTAGTCCTGGTCCAAAGCAGGTATACGGCTGGATATAGTGACTGGCATACCGCTATAGTTGTTATACTGACCGGCAGTTCCGCTGATGTCGAAAGCCAGATCAGTGGCGGTCAAGGTACCGTCATACATGCCATTGCCATTGTCATCCCAATAAGGCTCGGCCGGGTCCCACACGCCGTCCCCATCAGTATCTAGGGTCAAAGGCTCACCCGGGTTCCAGACACCGTTTCCGTTACTGTCTGTAAACTGATCAGCGTCATCCCAGTTGCCGTTGCCATTCTGGTCAGTAAAATCTTCTCCATCTCCTAATATGTGGATAGGGCCGTGGTAAGCTACGTTACCTTGGATTCCTCTTCCCTGCTGACCGGAACCGGCGAACATCACGTTGTTCCAGATGTTCAGGGCGTTTTTCTTTCGCTTAAACTGACTCTGGACGGCTGCCTGTCCTTCTGAGGCAGTCCCCATGGAGGTAATGGTCTTATAAGGCGTAGTCCCCAGCATGGTTCCTTGAATGGCTAAGTTGAAAGAGCCATTGGGCATGGTGGTGTAGGGAGACATCAGAGCCATAAGACTGTCATTAGCTAGCACGCTGGCGTTATTCTTTAAGATTCCGAAGGCCATTTCTAATCCGGCTTCGGCCACGTAAAAAGCGTCGGTTCTATCCGTAGTATTCTTGGCAATGTCCATATCCCGAACCGAGGTGCTTATGGAGGCGATGCCGATGAAGGAGAGCATGATCAGCATTAGCAGGGCTACGACTAAGGCTGAGCCGTGATTGTTTTGGATTAAGTTTAACATGGGTTTCAACTCCTCTTTAGACATTTCTAAGTTTGACCCGGCTGGTAACCTGTCTAGTGCGGTAGCCTCCATTAGAAGCGTAGTCTTCGTCTTTGCGCGCTTCTCTGGCGGTGAAAGTAAGCTGTAAGGCTCCGCTCCCCAGCTGGGTGAAGGTAATCCGGGTAATATTCTCAGCGAAGAGCTGAGCTGCCGCAGTGCTAACCTTTTTAACTAAATTAGGGTGTAAGGTATCAGTACAGTCAACGTAATAGCGGATGGTATCTACTTTCGCACCGGGTTTAGTGTAAACAGTCAGAGTTTCGCCATTAATTTGATAAAAGGGGAGAACGGCCATCCCGTAGCCGGCGGAGCGGACCTGCCTGGTCAATTCTTCCATGACCGCCCGGCTGTTCTGCTGCATGTCGGAAATTTGTTCCTGAGCCAACCACTGATTGTGCTGGCCGATGTAGAATTCCATCAGGCTGGCGGCGATGATTAAGGACATCAAACTGCCGATTAATATCTCCACCAGGGTAATGCCCCGGTTGCTCTGCAGATGTCTTAATATGCGTTTCATATGTTCACCTCTACTTCGCCTTATAGGTTAGGTAGCTGGTGGAGTGGCTTCTCCCCTGTTTGTCAGTCCAGTTCAGAGTGACATTGATGCGATAGACTCCCGGAGGGATAGTACCGTCGACAGTCTGGTCAGAGACGTTCACGGTCCGGGTGTAACTTCCGGAGGTGGTGGTCTCATTAAAAGGTATGGGAGAAATTATGCTCTGGTTCTTGAGCTGCTCGATGCGGTCTTGGGCCAGATAAGCTGTCTCTGAGACCTCCCGGGAGAACTGATTTCCCCGCATGGACATCACGAACATGGGGGCTATGCCCAGAAGGCCAATGGCTAGAACTATCATGGCCACCAAGACTTCCAACAGGGTGAAGCCCTTCTGTCCGCTTAACTTTAGTTTGATTCTGCTGATTTTTCTCATGGCATCTTCCTTCTTGCTGAAGACCGAATTTGCAACTGCTGTGCCTGAGCCCTAAGCCAAGTAAGCCTCGACTTTCCCGCGGTCGTAACAAAAGCCAGATTACCGAATTAGCCCAGCAGTTTGAAAATCGAACAGGGAATTTTCTTAGCTTAATCTCTTGCAAAGAAAGGAATAAGCCCGACAGAGTATGGGGGATTCCCTATTAGTGACCAACTTAGAGCGAAAAGGAAAGCTGTCTCTTAGTCTTCATAGACCTTGGCTTCAAAAAAATAGGATTGACAAGTTAAGGAATTTGCATAAATTAAAGCTGGAACTTGCTCCGGGGTAGTAGTGTTATAAGTAATGTAAGTCGATGGATATTAAGGAGGATGGATGCGAAGATTAATCCTATTTTCAGCGCTTTTGGTCATGACGGTCCAAGCCGGAGGAGCAATATCAGGTGAACCCCCATCTGCACCGGCTTTAATTTCAGCTAAGATTGACCCGGTGGTGTCCAAAAGCTTGTCAAATTATCTGGCAGCCAATGCCAACCTCAGCCAGGTCAAAATTTGGGTTTATTTCACGGATAAGGGAGTTTTTGATGAATCTGGATACTTAAAAGCGGTAGAGAAACGTCTCAGCCAGTTTCCAGAAAGAGCTCTAACCCGTAAGCAGAAAGTCAAGCCAAGCCCCCTAGATTTTTATGACCTGTCGGTCAGCCAGAATTACATAAAGCAAGTTGAAGAACGGGGGGCCAAATTAGTACATGCTTCTCGCTGGCTGAATGCGGCCAGTTTTTACGTTGAACCAAATAAAATCGCCTCGATTGCCCAATTGCCCTTTGTTAAGCTTGTGGATATGGTAAAAAAGTATAAAACTATACCCGAACCGGTTGAGGAAGCAAGCTTCAAATCTCCGGGAATTCAACCGCAAACTGCCGAGGTGCATGTTCTGAACTACGGTCCCTCTTTTGACCAGCTCAAACAACTGGATGTGCCGGCTCTGCATGATAAGGGATTCAATGGCAGCGGCATCATCATCGGCATGTTCGATACCGGTTTCAGAAAAGACCACCCCGCTTTTGACAGCGCCTATGCGGAAAATAGAGTTATAGCTGAGTACGACTTCATTTTCAACGATACCAATACCCAGAATGAAACCGGACAAGACCCTTCCAGCCAACACAGCCACGGCACCAGTACCTGGTCGGTAGCCGGAGGGGAATCTCCGGGCAATATCTACGGTCCGGCATACAAGGCTTCTTTCCTGTTAGCTAAAACCGAGTGGACGCCGGCTGAATCTCTTTCTGAAGAAGATAACTGGGCGGCTGCGGCCGAATGGGTCGATTCCATCGGAGGAGATGTCATTTCTTCGTCTTTAGGGTACAGTTGTTTTGATAACGGCTTCTGCTACGGATACAGCAATATGAATGGAGACTCCGCCATCACCACCAAGGCGGCGGACCTGGCAGCTTTCAACGGAATCTTAGTAGTCAATTCCATGGGTAATTCCGGCCCAGGAACAGGCACACTCACTGCGCCGGCGGATGCGGATAGCATCCTAGCGGCCGGAGCTGTGGATGTAAACGGAGCGATAGCATATTTCTCTTCCCGGGGGCCGACCTCAGATGGAAGAATTAAACCGGAACTAGTAGCCAGGGGGGAAAATACTTATTTGGCGGTCGCCTCTACTCTAAGCTATGGAAGCGGCAGCGGAACTTCTTTTTCTTGCCCTCTTTTGGCTGGCTGTGCCGCCCTACTCTGGTCAGCCCGGCCTAATCTGACCAGTATGCAAATCAGAGAGGCGATGATGGGCTCGGGCAATAGAGTCAATTCTCCGGACAATACCTATGGTAACGGCCTGCCAGATATGCTGAAAGCTCTGCGCTATTCTTTTAAGCCCGGGGACCTCAATGGAGATGACAGAGTGAGCTTAGCTGACGTCATCTTCCTGGTCAATTTTGTCTTTAGGCCAGGGTCACCTGAACCGGTGCCATTGGGGGCCGGGGACACCGACTGCGATAGCAACATCAGCCTTGCAGATATCGTCCGTTTGGTAAACTATATATTCAAGGGCGGACCACCAGCCTGTTAGTTTCATTCAGCAAGAGAAAATAGAAAAGGGCGAGGTTGTAAGCCTCGCCCTTAATCTTTCCGGGAGGGATTGAAGTTCTTTAAAATTCACTGACCATACCTACTCTTGTAAAATTCCAGTACTTTCTTTCTTTGCTCTTCGGTCATCCCCTTGATCCAGCTGTGGTATTCAGTTGACAGGATTTGATTAGTAATTCCCTTCTGAATTGTCTCGCACTCGGGCAGGAATTCAGTATAGAAGTGCTTGGCCACCTCGTAGAAGCCATGCCACTGAGTGAAATCCGGCCCCTGCATGGATGCGCCGTGCCGGGCTCTCCTTCCTTCATGGTGCCAGAGCTCGTAGTAGGTCCATTCGATGTTTTCGTCAAAGGGGGTGCGGGTCAATTTGCCGATTTCATAGAAGTGGTCCATAATCTGCTTGGCCGGCTTGGCGAATTTCTCATTCCAGAGCTCCACCGCCTCGTCAAACTGGACGTAAAAGTTGCCAGTGCTCTCTTTAGCATGGCACTGATTGCAGACATCTTGCATGTTGCTTCTTTTTTTCTCCCAGTTCTCAAGTTTGAAGGAAACAACCGGCCTCAAAGTCCAGCTGATTCTCTGGCCTACGTCATGAGTCACCCCTTGATTAGGAGTGGCAGACATGTGACAGGTAGCGCAGGTCGGAGCTGCTGAGTAATCCTTCCCCACTACCCAGGAATCAGCGGCTAAATTCATCAGGTGCTGAAAGTTCTCATACTTGATGCCGTGTTTAGACTCTTGATAAATTTCAATCTGAGGATGGTCGGGCCCCATGTGACATTTACCGCAGGGTTCCGGCTGGCGGGCCTGGGCAGCTGAGAAACTATGACGAGAGTGACAGGCAGAACAGGAGCCTCTGCTGCCATCCGGATTGATTCTACCAATCCCGGAATTGGGCCAGGTAGAAGGATCCAATTTCCCCTTAGCAGTCACGGTCACAATGCTGCCATGGCACTGCCGGCAACCGGATATAGCCGCAGCTGCCCCCTCCACTATTTCACCCAAGACATTGTCCAAAGAGCCGATAAACTCTGTCCCGCGGGCGTGGCGGGAGTTCATAAACTCAGTGGCTTCCTTTTCATGGCACTGAGAACAATCCTTGGGCGAAACTATAGTGGCAATGGTTTTTCCGTAGTGGTCAAAGGCGTCCACATCTTTGGGCTCGGCCTGATGGCACTCATAGCAGCCAATGCCGGCTGGATAGTGTTTGCTTTCCTGCCACATCTTCACGATCCCGACGCCGTAATTTTGCTTGCCATGGCAATTTACGCAGCCTTGGCTCTCCGCTGAAATGTTACCATCTGGGCCACTCTTCTGAGCTAAAAGATGTTTTCCCCCAAAATAAAAACCAATTACCATTAAGGCGGTCAGTGTCGCCACCGTCACACTTATTTTTTTGCTCCACATGTCAACCTCCAAAGATTAGAAGTTAACGATATAATAAAGTCTGGGTCTCCATCTGATGGGCTGGTCCGGGCCGTCGGCGATGTCGGTGACATATAAAGTGAAGAAAATTAGGGTCTGGTCTAAAGGTTTGAACTTTAGCCAGGGCATAAAGCCGACCAAATTAGTTCCGGACTGGTCTTCGTTTAACTGAGAGATGACTGCCTCCTGCTGAATCCAGGTGAAGCGGAATCCCAGCATCCAGCCCATCTTCTCCTTGACCGAACCCCAGCTTAAGTCTCCTAAGATTCCATGTCGCAAGGAATCCGCTTTGGTATTAACTACCCAGTCTCCTAAAATAGAGAGAGGCTTCCCGGCCGCGTTGGTTTCAAATCTTGCGGTCAGATTTAATAGATTAAACTCGTCCATAGCAGGGGAGTTGGTGGCATTGCCACGGATACCGGAAATAAACTCCGGGAAACCCTCTTCATTGAAGAAGAGGTCCGCTAAGCTGGCGGTCAGGCCAAAGGGAAATTTATACGCTACCTGCCCTCCTATCGAGTAAGCTGAAGTGCTGACTGAGTTGCTGGAATAGCGGTAGGTTAAGGAATTGTAGTCGGCCATTACCCTGACCCCCTCTTTCCACTCCCCCTGTTGAGTTTGATTCCAACCCAAGGCCAAACCGGTAAAAGGGGCGTCGACATCAAAGACCAGTTCACTTGCTCCTACTCCGTAAATTGGCGCTATGAAAGGATTGTCAAATTTGCCAACTATGAAATCCAGGCCCCAGGTGGTGCGATAATCCAGGTAAGCCCGATTCAGCAAAAAGCTGGTCTTGGCCAACCTGTCACCCATGGTGGCAAAGGTACCGGTGGGGGTATTCTGCGGCCCGGTATCAAACCGCAGATAGGCAGTAATCCGCTCGTTCACTTTCTTGGTGGCGCCCAGGCGGAATTTCATCTCTAAATCATTCAGATAGGTCGTATCCACGTCATAATAGCCGTGGTAGCGGAAGGAGACATCGCCGAAAATCTTGACTGAATTGTCTTCGGCCAAGGCCAAACTAGCAAAACAGAATGCAGAGAGAGCCAGCAGCAGAACTTTAACTTTTTTCATCCCACCTCCTAGTTTACATTGTGATTGTTTTCACTAGTTAAGTTAAGTAATTGAGATGGCGGATGTCAAGGAAATTTTATAAGAGAAAAAAGAGGCGGCTTCCGGATTCGAACCGGAGAATCGCGGTTTTGCAGACCGCTGCCTTACCACTTGGCTAAGCCGCCATTCAGGCTCAAAATAACACTCGGCCTGAAATTGTCAACTCAAACTGATTTTGAAGATGTTTACGATTCTCAACCTCCAAAAATAAGAAAGGGCAGCCGCAGCTGCCCTTTGGTTAATTTCAATTTCACTAAGGCTGGAACCGGCCCGGTAATCGGTCTAAGGCCACCACCGGATTGTTGTTGCAGAACTCTGATTTGGGAATCACCAGAATCCAGCGGGTAGTATTGTTATGCGCGATGATGGTGACATTGTTGGGTCCGATGTTGACGGTTCTGGTCCAATTGCCGGAGATGGTCAAAGTGTCAGTCGAGAAAGGACAGACGATATTGACTGAGCCTGATGCAGCTAATTGACCCGAGATGGGGCAGTTATTTCCGTTAATTATCAGAACCAAGTCATAAATCGCATGGTTGACCGCCGCATCCAGAGAGCACTCCACCCCGGAATCAGGATGTATGAAGGTGCCGTGAGCTCCCTCTTGGGCTGTGCCATTGAAAGTGGCGGTGGTGTCGTCGGCATTCTTCACCAGCAAGGCAGCCGCAGTTACGGTATCCTCTCCCTTAAACTTAAAGCTCGCATAGAGGTCGTACTGGGCTATATGCAGATAGCGCTTCACATGCACTTCAACCGAGCCCAAATTCATGGTGTCGGGATATTGCTGCACCGCTCCCAGGGTATCCTTGAACTGGACGCTGTCATCCAGATAATAGGAGGAGCCGGTGGTATCATTGATATGATTGATGATTAAGTGATGCCAGCCATTCTCATAGGTGTAAATAACCGTGTCGGTATTGGCATTGGCCGCCAACGGGGGCGTAAAGAAATAATCAAAAGCGGCGTCCATCCCTTCGAAGACCGCATCCTGGGAATTATTGGAGGATTGCTGCATGGACCGGTTGACTTCCAGAAAGGTCGGGTCGGCGGGATTGCCGTTCAGCAAATTGGAGTTGGTGACTCGATTGCCGCAGCTGGTGAGTGAGAGCAAGGTGACTGCGAATGAAAACAAAAGAGAACATTTGGCTATTTTACTCATGAGTGCTCCTTTGGCTTATATAATCTGACATAGAGTTTATCGGATGGTTTAAGGGAAAATTCAATAATAATACAGGAATGTAATATTAGATGCCCAGGAGGGCTTTGATGAAGGCGTATTTGGAGGAGAAGTGGAAAAAGTAGATAATTAGCATAATTAAGCCTACTACCCATTCGGTCACGACCGTTGCTTGTAGTCCTTTAGGGAAATGGAAATAACTTCGGTTGAATTTGAAGGTGATGAATATGAAGAGACTAAACCAGACGTTCCGTAGAAATTGAAGGACTTTTCCTCCAATATGGGGTAACTTATCCTCCGTATTCTTGCCATAGGGTCGAACATTGTAAATATATCTATCTATTTCGTCTTGGAATCTTCGATAATAGACGATTGTGAATAAGAGAACCAAAGAGAGGACTGTTATTACAAAATTCCAAGTGCCTCTGTAACCGTTTTTTGCGATTAATTCGAAAAAATATATTCTGGCCCTGTTCAGAATATTTCCGTGCTCCATTTCGAGTTTGGTTAGCTGATAATCCAAGCGATCGAGAACATCGTCTCGCAGCTTCCTGTTGGCAGTAGTTAGCTCATTGACGTATTTAATCACGTCGTTTAGTAAGCGTTGCTTATCGATGTAGGCTGAGCCCTCATTAAAAGCAATCCAGATTCTATTCCAATCTTCCAGGCCGATTCCTAGTCTGGGAATATTCCCTTGCACTCTTAAAGAGCAGTCGTCCGCGAAATAGGCTTTCTGCAGGAATGCGGTCGGAACTACTTCTATTGTATCCTTTGTTAAGGTATATTTCTTTTTAAAATTGAATCCGCGCATTGTACTTACCGCCTCGGCTTCTGCTACAGATGCGCTATCGAGTGACGTGCCAAAGAAGGCAAGATTAGAGAAATCTACATATTTCCCAAAGGATAACCCCTCCAAGGTGATTGACTTGTGGAACCTTGCCCCTGAGAACCTGGCTAAATCTTTAAAACTGGCTCCATAAAATTCTGCTGAATTAGTAATAGTTGCCCTAGAGAAATCTGCTTTATTGAAAGTTGCCGTAGGAAATCTTGCGGTATTGAACTTTGCCCTAGAGAAATTTGCGGTATTGAAAGTTGACATATAAAAACTTGCCTTATTGAACGTTGACAAAGCGAAATCTGCATTATGTAAGAGAGTGGTTCCTATGAGGTTGATAGTGCTGTCAAATTTTAGGTAAACGAGATAATGGCCAGTGTCAGGCTGGATATTGGGGCGCACAATCTCCTGAATAATACTCCAGTGTATATCCAATGGCTGACTAATGACCCAGTTGATACTGTCGCCGTATAATATCTGATCGACTTCATCCTGATGTTTCAACCTCGTCGGTGGTAGGCTTGCTATCTCGGCCAAATCGAGCTGCTCTATATAGGCAAATTAGACCCCTTCTCCCCGGTTTAGCTCTCCGTACAAGCCAGTATCCCCTTCGGGGTAGTATTTCAAGTTGTAAGTATTATATTTGTTGACAAGACTTACTTTCCCCTTCTCAGGTGGATACACTTTGAATCTCCCGCCCCAATAATCCACGCTATCCGGCCACTCCCCGGAAGCTAACGCGCTTCCAGCTATCAACAGCAGCAGAATGATTAGAAAGTTTTTCATTTTTTGGCGCAGGGAAGCTTTTCCCGTCAGAAAGTAAAATTAAAAACCTCTTGGGAGTCAAGAGGAAAAGTAGTAAACAAAAAACCCGGCTCTTTTCGGAACCGGGTCAAATCTTGTCTCAGCCACTATTTTCTAATACTCTATCTGATACCTCTTCATCTTATCAAACAAAGTCGTATAATCAATCTTCAAAATATCCGCCGTCTTTCTCTTATTTCCGCGTGTCTGTTCTAACACCCGCACAATCAAGGAGCGTTCTGCCTCGGCCTGGGCGTGCTGGCCGACTTCTTTTAAGCCGGCCCCTTCTCGTAAGCGGATTTCTGCTGTAGTGGGAATTCTGACTGCCAAATGAGCCGGTAAAATCTTTTTCCCTTCGCACAAAATGACCGCCCGCTCGATGGTATTCTCTAACTCCCGAACATTGCCAGGCCAGTGGTATTTCTCCAATAAAGAGAGGGCATCCGGGCTCAGCTTTTGCAGGGGCTTGTTCAACTCCTGACAGTAGCGTTTGATAAAATGCTCAGCCAAGTCCGGTATGTCTTCGCGTCTCTCTCTTAAGGGAGGAATCCGAATCGGGAAAACCGAGAGGCGGTAATACAAATCGGCCCGGAACTGTCTGGCGTCGCAGGCCTCTTTGAGGTCGATGTTGGAGGCGGCTATCATCCGGACATCCACGTTGATGGTCTTGGTTCCCCCCAATCTTTCAATCTGTCTCTCCTGGAGGACTCGCAGAATCTTGGCCTGGAGGGAAATGTCCAGGTCTCCGATTTCATCCAGAAAGATGGTCCCGCCTTCGGCCAGTTCGAATTTACCCAGCTTTTTAGTGTATGCGCCGGTAAAGGCTCCTTTTTCCGAACCGAAGAGTTCGTTCTCCAAGAGCTCTCTGGGGATGGCGGCGCAGTTGATGGCAATGTAAGGATTGTCTCTTCTGGGGCTGAGATGATGAATGGCTCTAGCAAAAAGCTCTTTGCCGGTTCCGGATTCTCCTAAGAGAAGAACGGTGGTATCCGAACCAGCCACTTTCTGAATCAGGCTGACCGCCTCTTTCATCTTGGGGCTGGAGCCGATAATCTCCTGAAACTGGTGATTAGAAGCCAGGACTTCCTTTAACAGAGTATTCTCGGTGACTAGGCGCCTGCTCTGCAGGGCTTTTCTAACTTGCACTAAAAGATGTTCCGGGTCAAAAGGCTTGGTTACAAAATCAAAGGCCCCCTGCTTCATGGCCTGCACCGCAGTTTCGATCGAGCCGTAAGCGGTCATCACAATCACCTGAGTCTGGGTGTCTAAATCTTTGACCGAGGTGAGAACTTCCACTCCGTCCATGTCAGTCAGCTTCAGGTCGCTTATCACCAAGTCAAATTTGCGGTGAGAAATAGCCTGCAAAGCAGAAGTACCATTCTTGGCGGTCTCGACTTCAAACCCTTCGGTTTGAAAGGTCTTGGCCAGCATCTGCCGCATGGAATCGTTGTCTTCCACTATCAGTATGGACTCCATCTTCACCCCTTTCTGCCAGAAAAATCGGTTGAAAAAATATCCTTACACATATCGGCAGAAACCCAGACTCTTAAAGGCTTTGAGCCAGTTTTGGAAATAAAAACACTGGACTATTTTTGCACAGTTTAAGAAGAGGGAAAAATGCAAAACAATAGCTCTATAGTGGAAGAAAAACTTCTAGACCGTGGCTAAAAATAGAACTTTTAAGGCTTGCAGCGGCGGCAGGCTGAATAGCCTTTGTCTAAAGCCTCGTCTCTGGTCTTGAATTTAATCAAGTTCTGGGCAGGAGTGGACCTGACCGAGCGGCAGTCCGGTCGGTGGAATCGCTTCGATCCCTTCACCGCCACATAATAATCCAGAGATTCTTCTATCTGAGACCAGACTCCCTTTTTGTGCTGGCGGGCTTCTTTTTGGATCTCAGTGAAGTAATCCACATACTTCACGTTGGGAGGGTAGGTGTATAAGACAGCCATTCCCGCTTTCAATAGCTCGGCATTGACAAAGATGTCGCCCACGTAGATGTACCCTAACAGGCGGCCGTACTTGTCCTTTTTTTGAACATCGAATTCTAGCTTGACCTTTTTCCCTTCCACCAAGTTCCGGTTGAAATCTTTGGCCTCCTGATAAAAAGGATCCTCCTTTTCCGGGGTATCTATGCCGATGTAGCGCAACTTTTCTCCATTGGCCAATTCCACGGTATCCCCATCAATCACCCTTTTGACCAGATAGGTTTCCTCGGTAATCCGGGGAGCACAGGAAAATAGTTGCAGGATTAACCAGAGGAATAATGTTAGAAGAAACCATTCATGGAAAATGTATTTCTTACGCATAATCTAAACTCATTTCCACCCGGCTGGTGCCATCCGGATTTTCAATTACCTGCAGCAAGGCTTCCACCTGGTCTTTGATGTCATCAATATGAGTAATCAAAATAATCTGACGGAAGCGGTTCCTCAAGTTGCCCAGAGCTTTGAGAATATTCTCTTTGCGTTGCTGATCCTGGGAACCGAAAATCTCGTCTAAGACGATGAAGGAAAATTCGGTGCCGGCTGACTGGGCTATCAAAATTGAAATTGCCAAACGCAGACAGAGATTGGCCAGGTCCTTTTCCCCGCCGGAGAAACGCTCCAGTCCAAACTTTTGTCCGTTCTCATAGATATAAATCTCGTAGTCGTCATCCAATTCCATTTCACTGTATTTGCCATCGGTCATCTCAGAGATTAAGGATTTGGTCAGATTGGATAGCGCGGGTCTGATCCTGCCGATCAGGTGAACCTTGAAGTCGGCCAATAGCCGGTCCAATTTCTCCAGATATTTACTTCCGGTCTCCAGTTCCTGAATCTGCTGCCTGAGCATTTGATTTTCTTTAACTTTATTTTCCAGGGTTTTAATCTCACCCGTCAGGGTCATCTCTTTAAAGTGCAGATCTTTTAAACCCAGCTCGGCCTGGTGCATCCTCTGCCTCTGTTGTTCCATTCCAACTTCTCTGTTCTGAAATTCAGCCGGACTAAATTGCAGTTGTTCCAAGGAGGCCAGAAGACGATTGGCTTCTTCAGCCAATGTCTTGTGCCTGAGTTCCAGTTCCCGCAGTTTTTTCTCCAAGTTGGAGAGGGTCTTTATTTTTTCGGTGACTTCCAGATAATGCTGTTTTTTAGTCTCTGTCTGCTTTAATTCTTCCTGCAATTCTCGGTGCACTTCTGGCTGATAGATTTCAGTCCCCATTTCCTGATAGGCCTTTTGGAAATTTTCCAGGTTTTGGACACTTTGGGTGAGACGCTGCTCCAAACTGTTTCTTTCCGCTTCGGCCTGTTCTAATTGCTTCAATTTGCTCTGACAAAATTCCTTGTGTTTTTGCAGCTTATCCCTTTCTAACTTAGCAGCCTGCATGTCCTTGAAATGTTGGTCTCGCTGCAAAGCTGCGGTTTTAGTCTGAGAACTTAATTGGTCAAGCTCTTTTTGGAAGTGGGACTTTATCTGTTCAAAATCCTTGCCCAAAGGCCGCAGGCACTGGTCGCAAACCGATTTAGGGCCGAGCTCCTCAATGTGCTGTAACTGACGCTGAAATTTTATTATTTGGTCAGATAAAGACTTCTCCTGGGCGGAATAGAGATTATACTGTTTCTGGCTGCCATCGAGTTCCTGTTCCCCGTGGACAATTTTTTGGTCCAAATCCACCAAATCTTTTTGCAGTGCAGACCGGAGAGCTAAATCGGATTCCAGGGCCTGAAGCCTGAGTCGGTCTTCCCTTAGTAGATTCTGGTGGGCCTTAATCTGCTCGTCGAGGGTCTTGCGGGTGGAGGCCTTTTGCTTGAGTTTCTCCTGCTCTACTATCTGCGCTAAAAGCAGACTGTATTTCTCCAGAGAAGGTTTGAGTTCTTCCTGAACCGGAAACAGTCTAAGAATTTCTTCCTTATCTTTTTGACTTGTAGCAATCTGCTCTTCAGCATCCTTGAGTTGAGACTGTTTGATTTCCACCTCTTTTTGAAGGTGAATATGATTTTCTTTTTTTGACCTGAGAAGCTCAAACCTGCTGGCAAGCTCGGCAAATTCCGCCTGCGCCATTTTCAGTTGAAGCTCTTGCTGGCTGATTTGTTTTTTTAGTTCTTCCTGTTCCTTTAGCTTGAGCTGAATCTGCTGCTGCAGCTGAGCGATGTCAACCACAAAGCCACGAGTGGTCTCCAATTTAGTCTGGCAATCCCTTTTGTCCTGGCGGACGTTCTTTATAGCGCTCTCGATTCTCTCTATCCCCAACAGCCGGGAAAGAACCTCTATTCTTTTAGCGGGCTGGTATTCGGTCAGGGCATTCAGCTCCCTCTGCCGGGCAAAAAAACTGACTAAAAAGGACTTCCAGTCCATACCCAAGGTTTTATCAATCAGCTCAGAAGTGGCCGTGACTCCCCGGGCCTGAGGCTTCCCATTCACAAATAGGGCGGCATCACCAGTATTAGAGACTCCTTTCAGTTCGCGTACGACCCGGTAATTATCGCCATTCATTTCAAAATCCAGAATCACTCTGCAGACCTCAGAGGGAGAAGCCCCCAGCCTTTTTATCTCTTCCTTGGAGCTTCTGGCTACGTCATTTCCGTACAGCACCCAGGCAATGGCCTCGACCAAAGAGGATTTGCCGGCTCCGTTATTTCCGATGATGCCGACCACCCCGTCTGGAAATTCGATTTCAGCCTCTTCAAAGCGGCGGTAATTGGTAAGCTCTAATTTTATCAGATGCATCTATCTTAAAGTAATGCTTTAAGTGGCTCTGTTAACTCTCTGATTCTTCTAAAACCTGGTTTATATAGGCCAGACCCATATCGGTCAGCTTCTTTTTATCTAAGCCTTCCACGGCCACTGAATTCAAATAATCTAAAAATTCCTGATTGAGCCTGCCAATGGAGGCGGATTTAGCGGTCACCTGGCCGGCTTCATCTCTTACCTCCAGGCGCAGGTCACAGAAGAAAGCTTTATTCTTCCACTGGTCGATTCTCTTAAAAGGGAGCAGATGATAGAGGTAGTGGGGGAGATTGATCACTTTTAGGCGGATGATTTTCTCTTCAATGGCGGAGATAGAAAATCTCTTCTTCAGTTCCTTTTCCAGTTGAGTTTGGTCTAAGCTGGAAGCATCGATATCAGGCAGGTCGAACATCTCTCTGGCTGGGACCGGGTGAAATTTATGGTCAAATTTGGCCAGGGAGTGGTCCGGTTTATTCAGACTGATTTCCAGAAAGCCTTTTTCCTGCCCGATTTCATTGAAGGAGATTCGCTCGGTTGAGCCGGAATAGAAGACCCTCTCCTCCACTCTAGTAAATTTATGGTAATGCCCTAAGGCCACATAATCAAAACCCGCCTTAAAATAAGAGTCCGGAATCATCTGCTCGGCAAATTCTCCCATGCTGAATTCGGGAATGCCGGAGACCACCCCGTGTAGCATCAGAATATTGACTGAATTAGGGTTGGTAATCTTGACTTTCTGTAGCTCTTCTTGAAAGAGTTCGTCAGTCAAACAATGAGGGATGCAGTGAATGAGAACCCTGGTTGAATTTTTCGATTGCGGCAGGGTGAATTCCTTAATTTCGTACTTCCCTTCAAAGACTGGATAAATATGCGGGAAGACTTCAAAGATGGAGTAGATAGAGCCCAAGGCTCTCTGCTTGGGAGAGTCATGGTTTCCGGAGATGATTACGGTAGGAATTTGAGCCTGGGAGAGTTTCAGAAACTGGCGCAGGGCGAAGTCAATGATTCTGTTTGATGGCCGGACGGAATGAAATAGATCTCCACTGTGAAGGACGAAGTCGGGTTTGAGTTCCAGGATTCTGTCAATGGCGTACGAAAAGACATTGCAGATATCCTCTTCTCTATGACTGACTCCGGCAGGCGATAGTTTGCGGCCCAAAGTGGAAGCACCGAGATGGCTGTCGGAGATGTGGATGAATTTCATTTTCTAACCCCTCCCTAACCCTCCCCTAAAAGGAGAGGGAACTTAGCGCGCATCTTTTTCAGGCGGAGGAAGGTAAGAGATTTTTGTCAACCAAGTAAAAGGCAACTTGCAGACTCAGCTATAAAATTTTTCATCAACTTCAAGTTTTACTTTTCGCTCTTCTGAGAGCTGCGGACGTGATTTCAGCCACTCTTCATACAGATGAACTTTTACTGGAATAGCAAACGGTGTTGCGGGCGAAGTCACCAAAGCTTCCCCGGCTTCTAACATCTGGATTTCGGTCAGCAAAGCGGAGATGTCCTGCTTGGCCGAAGATTTCACGATGGTGCGGTCGCGCTCATCTGCCAGTCCTAAGATGAAAAGGGTATTAAACTGGGAGAGAAGCTCTTCGTCAATAAGTTTAGGTTGCTGGGTAATGGCGCATAAACCGGTCTTGAATTTTCTCCCTTCTCGGGAAATCTGGGCAAAGATGTTGATGTCGGAATCGCCTCTTTGGGAAAGGACTCTCTGGGCTTCCTCCATGACAATCAAGGTCGGAGGAATTCTCCCGAAATCGTCCGGGCTCTGGTATTTACTTTTGTTATGGTTGAAAACCGCTCTGGCCAACACCGCTGAGACCAATAGCTCTTCCTGCTCGGACATATTGGAAGTATCAACTAAGACGGTCTTTCCAGAGCTGAGGTCTTGAAGAATGTTGTTAGTTATAGATAAGTGGGGATCCTGATGAATGAAAGGGAGGCGCATGATCTGGTCGGCCCGGCGCTGGATGACTGCCAAGGTGGATTCAAAATAGCTTCGATTAGGGAAAAGCATCATCAGTTCCGGCAGGCCGGCCTTGGATAATGACTCCAGCCATTTGTCACGATAGTGATGAGATAAAGCATAGAGCGCCTCTATCTGAGGCTGGGTAAAGCCGTAAATGTGGCGGATGTCCTTGATCTCGATTTCACGGGGGGAGATTCTTAAGAAATTGTGCGGGCCGGCCAGTTTTCGGGAGCTGTAGACTCTCAATCTATCCTGCGCCAGAGGGTGGTCAATCAAGCCCCGGGCATTTCTCTTGGAGCGTTCGCCGCCTCCGTCGTAATATTCTCCATGCGGGTCCAAAATCAGAAGAGCATACTTGCCTGATTCCATAGCTGAGGCGGCCAGCACTTTCATCAAATTCGATTTCCCCATGCCGGTGGTAGCAAAAATCCCGACATGATAAGGGAACATCTCCCCTTTCAGGCCGAGGTTGAATTCCACAACTTTCTCCCCGGAGCGGAGTTTTCCAATTTCTATGTCGCCTAAATACTGCTTGAGAAATTCAAAATCCCGAGCGCTGGGTTCGGAAATTTTGGAGAAATGCTCCGGGATGGTCTTGGGTTTCTTAAATAAGCCACTTTTGATATAACCGAGGGGGACGCACTTCCCTATTTTGTAGAGCCTCCTCTCCCGCTCCTGCAATTGGTAGCTTTCCTTTTGCCGGTCTAAAAGCATCATGTTGCCGGCAGTCCGCTCAGGCCAGTTGGGGTCAGAGGATTCAGTGCCATAGGAGACTTCTACAACGCGCAAATAAAAAGTCAGATTATGCTCTGCATCGGCAGCGACTAAAATGTCCCCCAGGTGCAGGTCGGTCTCATAGAAAGTGCGGAAATAAATCTCGGTTATGCTTCTGCCAAAAATCCTGCCCTGATAATCCATCTGGTCCTTTGAAAGAAGTTAACGATTCAAATCTGCGTTCAAAATCAGGTGAAAGTCTTTGAAAAGCAAGTCCCAGTCCGATTCAGAGATGCCTTTTTGTAAAGCCGCTCTTTGCAGCCGGTAGCGGAGATCTTCTATTTCTGCCGGGCTGATTCGAACTAAGTTGTGAATGGCGGCCAGAGGATAAGGATACCCCAGAAAAGCCGGGTCGGCTGACAAATCAGAGAGGATACCGAAGATATAATCTTCATTTTCATTTTGCAGACGGTTGAGATCCACCCGGAAGGCAAAATCTGAGGCCTGCTTGAACTTGGCTATAAAGACCGTGCCGAACCAGTGAGATTGTTTTAGTTCACGCTTCAAGTCCCCGATTTTTGAAAACCAGGGCTGGTTGATTTTAAGCTCCTGGGCTCTTTTTACCACGGCTGGAAGCAGCGGTGATTTATCTCCCCAATACAAGGTCGTGCTCTTGCTGATTCCGGCTAAGATTATGCCGCGCTCCGCTGCTTTTCGGGTGATTTGCTCCAGATAGTTGTCCGGAATGGCTACCGTGGCTCGCAAGGAGCCGTCTAGCAAGAGTAAGTCACCCGGCTGCAAATTGTTCAGAAGCCGGTCAGTTAGCTTCCATTCCGCGAAAAGTCTGAGTCGGTCTAAAATTTTATCCATCTCCGGAGTTTGGCTGGGGGGCTGGCCGGTCAAATCGAGATGGGCGCCAGCGTGGAGTTCTTCTTTATTGGATTTGGTGATGATGGCAAACTGAAGGGGCTGAACTTCCTCTTTGATTCTGCGGCCATTTTGGAAGAAAGTATGGCCGGCCCGGAATGCTCCTATCAAAAAGGAGCGGCCGGAAAGTATCAAAGCTGAGCCGCCATCTACGCTGGCAACTTTGCTTATGAAATTTGTTTCTGGAATGGGGTAGAAATCCAGCTGCTCTAAATCTCGCTCCAAAACTAGAGTCTCGTCCTCTTCCGACTCTGAATCGATTTCCAGATGAGCGGGGACTTGCTGAAGGGCTTCTTGAATGAAATTGGTGATGCGCTCTAAGTCGGAGTCGAAGTTTTGCCTCAATTCAAGCACGGCTCATTTCACTCCGCGGTAACTGGCCACCATCCCGCCGGCTAGATTTTCATAAGCTGCATTTTTGAAACCGGACTGGCGCATTTTTTCGGCTACCTCTCTTTGAGTCGGAAATCTCTTTAAGGATAGTGGAAGCCAGCGATAGGCCGGACCGATGCCGGTGATTAGAGTGGTCAGGCGGGGTAAAAAATTAAAGAAATAGAGGTAGAAAAGTTTCTGGAAAACTTTATGCTCCGGATGGGCGATTTCCAGAAAAGCTACCGCTTTACCAGGCTTCAGGATTCTCAGAGTCTCAGAAAAAAATCGGTCCAGATTTTCCAGGTTTCTCAAAGCAAAGCCCTGAATGGCGCCGTCAAAAGTGTCATTATCGAATGGCAAATTCTCCACATCCGCCAGCTGGTAGGAGACTCGCTGGCTAAATTCTCTCTGCTCCATTTTTTTCCGCGCTAAATTTAACATGTCCTGGTTGAAATCAACCAGCATAATCTTGCCTTTGAACTGAGGATTCTCTAAAAGAGCAATGCTCATATCTCCGGTACCGGCGCACAGGTCGATTATTAATTGCTCCTTGACTAATGATTTAATAACTCTTCTCCTCCACTTCTGGTCCTGATTGATGCTCATCATGCGGTTGAGGCGGTCATATAGCGGGCTGATGTCGGAGAAGATTTGCCGGACGAATTGTTTTTTGTCAGGGCTGTTCATTTCCAAATGTCAGGACTTGGGTTGCCGAGTTGCAGACTCGGTGAAGCGTCACTCAAGCTCGTAATCCACTATCCCCCACTTACCTTTGTACTTGCGCAGAAGCAGATGTAATTTTCCCTGCCAGGACTGGAGTGAATCGCCGCTGGATTGTGAGCCCGACAGAGTCAAATCCGCCTGGGCGGACTGCACTTTCCCTTCTTCCCTATAAAGACGGATGCTCCGGCCAGCCACTCGGATATTCCGTACTTTTCCGGAGTAAATGAACTTCTCCATTTCCTCCGGCCCCTTGACGATTAGCTCTTTTTTAACTGAAAAGACCGCTTTCAGGCTGTCCGGACTATTCAAGACTACTCCATTTTCCCAGCGGGTAATTAAGTTTTTCACCGACAGAATTTCATCCGGTTTCTGGCGCCTGCAACTGAAGTTGGCCAGTAGAATTAGAAATACAAATAGGAATGCTGCCGTGATGGTGTTTTTCAAGTTGAAGGCACCGGACTCATTGCATCCCGTACTCTTTCAGCTTATTGCGCAGGGTGCGGGTGGTGATGCCTAATTTCTCGGCGGTTCTGGTGCGGTTGTCACTGCAGTCTCTGAGTGTTTTTAAGATTAAATTTTTTTCTGCCTGAGCCAGGCTCTGTCCCTCTCCATCTGCTGACTCTTCCGCCGGCGGATAGACTAACTCTCTGGGAAAATCCGACAGGGTCAAGACTGGCTTCTTGGAGACCACCACCGCTCGTTCTATATAATTCTCCAGCTCCCGCACGTTGCCGGGCCAGTGGTAATTCATTAGTACTTCCAAGGCCTTCTCGTCCACTTTTTGAACCCTTTTGCCGGATTCTTTGTTATAGCGCTCTAAAAAGAAATCTATCAGAAGAGGGATGTCCTCTTTGCGCTCCCGCAGAGGGGGGAGGTGAATGGGTAAGACATTCAAACGGTAGAATAAATCCTGCCGGAACTTTCCGCGTTTTATTTGCTCGCCTAAATCACGATTACTAGTGGCAATTACCCGGACATCGACTAAAATGGGTGTGCCGGAGCCGAGCCGTTCAAATTGTTTCTCCTGCAAGACCCTCAGCAGTTTGGCCTGTAGAGCCGGAGAGGTTTCTGAAATTTCATCTAATAGAATCGTTCCGCCATGAGCCAGCTCAAATCTTCCCAAATTAGTCTTAATGGCGCCAGTAAAGGCTCCCTTTTCATGTCCGAAAAGTTCGGATTCAATCAGCCCCTCTGGAATCGAGGCGCAGTTGATACTCAGGAAGGGAAAGTCTTTGCGCTGGGAGTTGTAATGTACTGCCTTGGCCACGATTTCCTTGCCGGTGCCGGTCTCACCGGTTATCAAGACGGTGCTATTGCTCTCCGCTACCACCTCAATCTGCTGGAAGACCTTCTGCATCAAGGGGGATTTCCCCACGATGTTGTCAAAGCGATAGCGGCCGGCTATCTCAGTCCGAAGCTGCTGGTTTTCCCACTGTAGTTTCTTGTACTCCAAGGCCCGTTTGACCACAATCTCGACTTCATCGGCTGATATCGGTTTAGTCACATAATCAAAAGCTCCTAACTTCATCGCCTCAACAGCGCTTTCCACGGTGCCGTAAGCGGTCATCATCACTACTTTGCTCTCCGGCTGGTGAGATATGGCGGCTTTCAGAACTTCGATTCCGCTTAAGGCGGGCATCCGCAAGTCAGAAAGAATGATGTCATAATCGGCGGATTGGATTTTCTGGAGGGCTTCCTCTCCGGTGGAGGCAGCTTCGACTGCCAGTTCCAGACGGGAGAGAGTCTCCTTGAGGAAATCCTGCATTAAGGCGTCGTCTTCGACTATGAGGATTTTAGATGTCAAGCTCTCCTCCTAAACTCAGTTTCACTGTAGTGCTCATTTGTTCCAAAGTACTTGGCTGTTAGTATTCTAAATACACACCCACAGTTAAATAGGGTGGCTCATCGTAATGACCGTCTACGGCTTCGATGGCTGAGATTCCAGCTTCGGCCTGCAGACCAATTGGAAATCTTAACATCCCCAGCTTAATTCCACCGTAAAAATCAAAACCTCTGCCGGTATAGCTGTAACTATCGTCTTCCAGATAAGAGCCGCTGCGCCATTTGTAGGTCCTATCCACCAAGTGCAGACCCAGCCGGGTGCCCAAATAAAATCTCAGGAATTTAAAAGCCGGAAGATTCATTCTGGTTGAGCCAAAGAGGAAAAGGTCGGTGAAAATATCCTCCTCGACATAGCCACCCCAATAATATGGTCTGACAGGGCCCCGGTACTTGTCAAAGTACTGTACTCCCATTCCGAAATCGAACAAGTCTAATGGCTGTATAATCCTGAGAAAGTTCTTGTGAATGCTGAACCTGAAGAGGACTCCGTCTCCAACATATTCGGTCAGCTCGCCGGCTTCGACTGCCAGACTGGTCTTGCCAGCAAAAGGATACGGCTGTCCTCGACTAATCTGGAAAGCTACTGCCAGTAAAGCAATTGCTGCTACAGCTATAATTCTTCTCACGACACACCTCCCATGGTTTACCTCTACCTCACTCCCTCGGTATCCAAATCTCCACCTCAGTCCCCTTCCCTATTTCCGACTTGATTCTTACCTGTCCCCTATGCGCTTCCACTATTTTTTTAACTGCTGCCAGACCTAAACCGGTACCGCCGGTCTTGGAAGTAAAGAATGGGGTAAAAACCTTTTTCAAAGCTTCCGCTGGAATGCCTAAGCCATTATCAGTTACCCTCAGACGAATGCCCTTATGTCCCTTTAAGGCAACCGTCTCCAGGACCACAGTTATATTCCCGTTTTCACCTAAAGACTGAGAGGCATTTTGCAGAAGATTTAAGATTACGTGCTGAAATTTTTCCGGGTCAACCCGGGCAAAGAGGTCGGATTTAAGATAGTCTTTCTGAATTTTTACCTGCTTCTGGCTGTGTTTTAATTCCATCTCGAATAAGCCAATGACTTTTTCCAGAAGCCCAGTGAGCTTGACTTCCTGCAAATTGAGTTTGTCCGGGCGGGTGTAATCTAAGAGATTATTTACCGTATTAAGCAGGTCCTGCAGCCCCTCATTAATCTTCTGTACATACTTTTTGTGCTTTGCATCGGAGGATAAATCCCGCTCCAAAAGGTCTGCAAAGCCTATAATCCCCCCCAATTGATTGCGCAGGGTGTGTATTACCAGGCCGACGGTTTCACCCACTGAGGCCAAAGATTTAAGATGGGCCACTTCGGATTCCAGCTCTCTTAGTTTAAGAGCGTAGTGAGGGGGGGTTAAAGCAGCTGGAGGCTCTGGGGAAGAAGCCAAGGTTTGACTGACCTCTTGAAAACCCTTTTCCAGTTGCTGATAGGACACCTGTAGCTGTTTGGTTACATCCCCGACCAGACCGCTGACTTCTTTTTCCTTCTGGTCTGGCCGTCCTGCTACCTTTCTCTCCTCCATATCCCCTCGAGTTTTTGTAAAATATATGACACCAGAAGGAATTTGCAAAGAAAAAATTAAGGCCTGGTTATCTGAACCAGAAGCAACTGAAAGGATTCAAACCGAATCAAGAGGGCGAATTGGGTGACAATACCCTAAAACAAAAAGAAGGCGCGGAGAGCTTCCGCGCCTTCTCAACGCAAGAGTCGATTCTAACGCATAGGTAATGGGACTGGCAGGCAGCAATTACGGGTCGCCACGGGCATCCAGCAGTTGCCCGGGTCAATCCCCTTGCAGCCGGTGGCCGGGCGGTCTTTGTCAAACACAAAATTGACCAGGTAGATCACATCCGGCAAGTTTATGGGTAAAGCCCCTCCGGAACCATTGACATCTCCGCGGCAGAGGGGATCTATTGGCCAGCAAGTGCCCGGGTCAATTCCTTTACATCCAGTGGCGGTTCGATCCTTGTCGAAGACGTAGTTCACCAGGTAGATTACATCCTGCAGATTAGGAACCCCTCCAGAACCGTTGACGTCTCCCGGAATGGCTATACAGCTTTCCGGAGAGACATCCACCGCGAATTCCACGATGGTGCGTAGAGGTCCGCTCACATACCCCTGATTGGGGCAGAAGGGATTGTCATTTAACCATTCGAAATTGTAGGTGTAGATAATGCTGTCCGGATAATCTACCAGTTCCCAGGCCCCGCAGGCAAAACAGGGGTCTCCCGGCATTAATGGCACCCCTTGATAGAAGTCGTGGACATCGGTCCTGTGCGGCCCGGAAATCAGAGCAGCATCATTGTGGACCCCGGATCCGTGGGTTGGCGGCCCAGGAGGATTACCTTCATTCCTGTCAAAGTAAGGGTCGCTGATGGCGATCTGCATTTTCTCAGAGCAGACTCCGGCCATGGTCACATAATGGCCGCCTATTCTGCGACAGGACTGATCATAAAATCCCAAGAGCAGGATCACATCCTGGGACTTCTTTACTTCCTTCTCGATTTTATCGAACTCCGGTCGGAACCAGGTACTTTCATAATAGATCTTATCCAGCCCTGCGTCCTTAAGCCAGTTAACCAGACAGGATTCCATCTCGAAGACATTGGTCCCTTGTGGGCTGGTCTTCATACACCGAGCTAAGGAATCAATCAGCGGGATTACGTTAAGAGTGTCGTGGTCATCCAGGAAAGGTGGCATGCTATTCATCCACTTAACCAAGGGATAGCCGTCGTGAACCAAGGGTGGTGGGCCGGGTGAAAGGGTATCAAATTTCGAGTCCAGCCACCAGAAAGAGTTAGCTACGGCGGTCGGTCCACAGTAGTTCCACTGGAAAGAGGGATTGACCCAGCCATCCTGTTTCTGGTCGAAGTCCGGCACACCATAGGGTACGTAGTCCGGATATCCCTTCTTCCAGTACCAGCAGGTGTCAGGGAAGGGTATGGATATCTTTTTAGACGGCACCAATAGCAGTTCACTTTGGAAGGCCCAGACTGGATACCTTTCAAACTGGTCGGTGGCAACCTGAGTGGGAACAGGCGCTGGCTCGGGGATAAAGGAGTAGGCAACATAATGGGTCAAGGTGTCAAATAGGGGCAGTTCCTGATTCTTTATGCAGGGAGGGCAAAGGTAAGCCGGTACAAGGTATTCCACCCGTTCGATTCTGCCCAACAGCATGTCGAACTGGTCTTCCAGCAAGACCGGCTTATATACCGGCTTGGGGTCTATAATCCGGTAGCATCTGTAGTGATCTAAGCCCACCGGTGGTTCATGTGGATCCTTTTGGGCCGGGACCAACAAATAAGTGCCTGAGTCTATCAAGACAGTAGTAGATTCGAATTGGTTCACATATTCTACCTTCAGAAAGGTGTCCCTGCCTGCGGACCTATACCAGGTCAGATGGTCATTCGGCTTCAGGATATTAAAAGTATCCTTTTTTACCGGGTTAGAAAAGAAATCTCGGCTGAAGAGCGTAACGACATCTTCCATAAACTGGTCCTGTACAAAGACTGACCTTTCGATGAATGGCGTTGTCTCAATCCTCCAGGTCTTGAAGTG
>Ga0209172_10000365_pt1 | contig 127855 bp, 135 predicted proteins | sample LarsenN4metaG_FD_184113 | JGI IMG/M metagenome (GOLD analysis project Ga0209172, IMG submission 184113) | Hot spring sediment bacterial and archeal communities from British Columbia, Canada, to study Microbial Dark Matter (Phase II) - Larsen... ... | reverse complement strand
GCGATGCCGTGTAGAGGTTGGAGCGCGGCGCTCCGCGCCGCATGCGCCGCGGAGCGGCGCGCTCCCACTCCCCACGCGTTGTGGGTGCACGTACATGCCTTTGAGCGGGATGAGCACTAGGCGCGGGCCGGCCGCCGCGCGGAGAGCGGCTTCGCGCTCGGCGCGGTGAATCTCCGCCGCTTCCGCCAAGAGCAATTTGCGCACGACGTGTTCGAGCGGGCAGAGCCAGGCGACGATCTGGCGGCGCAGCCTTTTCGGCAGCGCCGCCAGCATCGCGATCGCCGCCGCGTCGCCGATCGCCGCGACGGCGCGCGCAAAGCTGGCGCGGGCGCGGGTCCAGAGCGGTTCGGTGTTGCGTGCGGCGATGTCGGTCATGCGCAGCATTCTAACCCCGCTGCGTCTCCGTCTGATTGAATCGCTCTTCGACGGCGCAAGGCGCTTTGTTTTCAGTGGCTTAGCTGCGGAGCGGCACTCGATAGACAGGCCCTCTCTTGTTGGAAACGCGTTCGGGCCTGGATGCGCGGAGTTCAGCCCACCTTTTCTCAGCTATGGCCTCGATGTGGTCGGACAGCCTTGCTAGGTCACGCAGCGCGGCCGGCGCCAAGCGTGCGCTCGCAACGAGGCGCGGCGTTTGTACTTGGGGTTCTCTATCACACGCACGGAAGCTCGCCGACCGAGCTATTCGGCCGCGGTCCCGGCCGCGTGTTCGGCTTCCTCGGCTTCGTCGCGCAAGCGCTCGCGGCGAGCCATAAACCAGACGAACGCCATGATGGGCAGGAATATGCCCGCCAGGATCAGCATGTAGAGCGTGACGCTATCCATGTCAGTCGCGCCTCTCGTTGTCTAAGATAGACGCCCCCCCGCCAAGAGCGCAATGCCTACTGAGGTTCCGAGCATCGCCCTTGGGACGTCCACAGCAACGCCGGACAGGAGGGGTTCAACGAGCGGCGCTGCAATGAACACGAGCGCCAAGTTTCGCCCAAACTCGGCCCAGCCGCCGGCCGCTCGCCGCCCAGCGCCAGCGGCGGTGTTGCGCTGTTGATGCTCTCGCTCTCGGTCTGCTGCGGCTGCGCGGCATGGGTTATGCGCTGGGCGACATCGCCATTTGCCGGCGGATTTCGCGGCGGAGGAGGTCGATGGATTTGCGGCCTTCGCGCGTTTCCACTTCCCAGAAGGTCCAGCCGTTGCAGGCGGGCGCATCGGCGGCGAGCGCGCCGATGCGATGGATCGAGCCGGTCGCTTCGCCGAGTGAGAGACTTCCGTCGGCGCGCACGCGCGCGCGCTTGCCGTTGGGCGAGACGAGAACGGCGCCGGGATGGATGAGGCCCGCTTCGATCAATTGTCCGAACGGCACGCGCGGCTCTTCCTTTTTCGAACGCGTGACCATCAGGTCCTCGGCGGCGGCGGGCTTGATCTTCTTGATGCGCGCGCGCGCGGCCTCGGCGTAATCGGGATCGCGTTCGACGCCGATGTAATGGCGCCCCAGGCGCTTGGCGGCGGCGCCCGTGGTGCCGGTGCCGAAGAACGGGTCGAGCACGACTTCGCCGGGCTTGGTGGTGGCGAGGATGACGCGATGCAGGAGCGCCTCGGGCTTTTGCGTCGAGTGCAGCTTGCGGCCTTCGCGATCCTTCAGGCGCTCCGAACCGGTGCAGATCGGCAGCGTCCAGTCGGAGCGCATCTGCAGATCGTCGTTAAGCATTTTGAGCGCGTCGTAGTGGAAGGTGTATTTCGCGTCCTTCGAGCGCGCCGCCCAGATCAGCGTCTCGTGCGCGTTGGTGAAGCGCGTGCCTTTGAAGTTCGGCATCGGATTGGTCTTGCGCCAGACGATGTCGTTCAGGATCCAGAAGCCCAGGTCCTGCAGGATGGCGCCGACGCGAAAGATGTTGTGATAGGCGCCGATCACCCAGATCGCGCCGTTGGGCTTCAAGACGCGACGCGCTTCGCTCATCCAGGCGCGGGTGAACGCATCGTACGCGGCGAAGTCGGCGAACTTGTCCCACTCGTCGTCGACGCCGTCGACCTGGGATTGATCGGGGCGCGTCAGCTCGCCGCCGAGCTGCATGTTGTAGGGCGGGTCGGCGAAGACGAGATCGGCGCAGCCGTCCGGCAGCGCGGCCATCGCCTCGATGCAGTCGCCTTCGATGATCCTGTCCTTGAAGTGCCGCGCCATGTCGTCCCCGAGGACGAATCATAAGCTTGACTGGCGCGCGATAATCAACGTCTGATTCGCCGTTAACTATATTTGGGGGGCGGCAATGGCAGACGACGCAAGCGCTGACCGGCGCATGCTGGATCGGATGATCCTGTTCTCGGACGCGGTGTTCGCGTTCGCGCTGCTGCTGCTGGCCGCCGAGATCCGCTTGCCCGAGGGGATTGACGACGCGACGATCTGGCCGCAGCTGGCTCTGCTCGCGCCGCAGTTCGCGTCTTTCCTGATCAGCTTCGGCCTCGCTTCGCTCTGGTGGGCCGTGCACCTGAGCGCGACGCGCGAGCTGCGGACGTTCGATTGGCCGACTGCTCTGTGCAATCTCCTGTTCCTGCTCTGCATCGTGCTACTGCCGTTCGCGGCCGACACGTTCGGGGCCAACATGATGGCGAACGCGCCGCTCGGGCTCTATTGGTGCGTCAACGCCGCCGCCTCGGCGGCGATGACGCTGCTCTACATCGTGATGACGCGCGACAAGGGCCGGCTGGTCGGCGGCATAAGAGGCGGCGAACGGCTGCTGCACATCTGCCAGGCGCTGGCGCCCGGCGTCGTGTTCGCGCTCGGCGCCTATTGGGCGTTCACCGATCAGATCTGGCTCTCGCGCTTCTGCGCCGTGCTGCTGGCGCCGATCATGATGACGCTCGGGCTTATCGGCGGCGCGATGAGGCGGCGCAAGCTGAGGCCGGCGAACGCTTAAGCTTGCGGGCGCGGATCGCTCCCTCCCCTCCGGGGAGGGAACGCCCTAAGCGCCCGCGCGGCGACGCGCTTCCATGCGCTTCCAGAGGGAGAGCGTGTAGGTGACGAAGAAGAGGTACATGAAGAACTCTTCCATCTCGCTCGAGCGATAGAGCTGCAGCGAGAAGGCGAAGAGGCGCAGCTCGTCGATACGCTCGGGCAGCGCGCCGATCTGCGAGAACACCACGGGCGGCAGGCTGGCCAGCGTGGGCGCGAGCCACCAGGGATGATCGAACAGGCCGCGGCCCTTGCGCGCCCATTTCACCAGCGGATGCACGATTGTGCCGAGGATCATGCCGAACAGCAGGACCGCGCGCGGCTTCTGGTCGAGCCAGGAGGTGGCGTTGTGGAAGTTGGTCTCGCCTTGATCGTTGATGTCCTCGAAGACGCCGCTGACGCCCCAGCCGAAATAGTGCTGGCCCCAACTGGTTTCCTCGCCGAGCAGATAGATCGTGCCGAGCGCGAGCAGGATCATCCAGTAGCGGAAAAGTTTTTCGTCGGCGCGCACAGCGAGCGCGATCATCAGCACCAGCGCGGTTGCGAGGAAGAGGTTCTGCCCTTGCTCCATCGCGCCGAGCTCGCCGCGCAGCTGCGGATTGGCGTAGATCACCATCCAGATCAGGACGGCGTAGAGCACGGCGCAGACGATCCACACCGCAAGCGCGGAGATGTCCGCGCGTGCGTGGCTGGGGCGAATGGTGACGGCTTCCTCTGCGCTCATGCGCGCGAACATAGGGGCGCGCGGGCGCTTGTAAACGCCGCCGCGGCTATGCGGCGAAGAGCCCGGCCGCGGTCTGCACCGGCTTGAAACTCTTGCGGTGGATCGCGCATGGTCCCAGCCGGGAGAGCGCTTCAAAATGCTCGGGCGTGGAATAGCCCTTGTGCTTCGAGAAGCCGTAGCCGGGAAATTGACCGCATAATTCGACCATCATCCGGTCGCGCTCCACCTTGGCGACGATCGAGGCGGCCGAGACGATCGGCACGATCACGTCGCCGTCGACGACGCACTCCACCGGGCAGGGCAAGTCGGGCGACATGTTGCCGTCGACGATGGCCGCAATGGGCGGCTCAGGCAGCGCGTCGAACGCGCGGCGCATGGCCAAGTGCGAGGCGCGCAAGATGTTGAGCACGTCGATTTCCTCGACGCTGGCGACGCCGATCGAGACGACGCCAATGCGGCGGATCGCGGCCGCCAATTCCTCGCGCGCTTCGGCGGTGAGCTGCTTGGAATCGTCGAGCCCCTTGGGCCGGCCCTTGCGCGGCAGGATCACCGCTGCGGCCACCACGGGCCCGGCCAGCGGCCCCCTCCCGGCTTCGTCGATCCCACAAATCCCCATGAAGGCGAACATGGCGGATTCCTGGGGCGAGGCAAATGTCGGGGGTGCTGTCGCTGATGCTTGGCTTATTGCTAAGGAGACTTGACTCGCATCCCGGCGTATGTCATGTATCCTTGTCATAACGGCAAGGTCGCTTGAATGGAGGGTTCGATGCGGGATCGGTGGAAGCGCGGGGCGCTGACGGCGGTGGTCGTTGGGATCGTCACGGCGCTTCTGGTGGCGGCCCACCAGGCGGGGGCGGAGTGGGCGGTGACGCTCAGGCTCGCGCCGCCGGGGCTGGAAGTCAGCGCGTCCACCGAGGCCGTGCGGTTCGAACTCAGGGTTTGATCATGGTCTGTGAAACTTCCCCGCACATGAAAGAGGCCCGCGCGCGCTACGTGCGCGGCATGGCGGTCGCCGCGGTGTCTTACGTCGCGTCGGTGTTCGCCGCGGCGCTCGCCATCCGCAATCTCGAACTCCCGCAATGGGCGATCGTGCTATTGGCGCTGGCGCCCGTGCCGCCTGCGTTGCTGATGCTGCGCAGTTATCTCGTGTACACGCGAGCGATGGACGAGTTTCAGCGGCGCCTGCAGGCGGAGTCGCTGATCGTCGCCACCGCGATCGTGCTGTTCGGCAGCTTCGCCTACGGCTTTCTTGAAGAGTGGGCGAATTTCCCGCATGTGCCGCTGATCTGGGTGTTCCCGGCGTTTTCGTTCGTATTCGGCGTCGCGCACATCGCCATCCGGCGGCGCTACAAATGAGCGGCGAAGTGCAAACCAAGGTGCGCCTCGGCGTTCTGGTGCGACGTCTGCTTCTGGGCGCGGCTGTTGTGTTCGCGATCGGCGCGTGGGCGGCGGTGGGCGTTGCCTACTTCATGCGTCCAAGCCTCGTCGTGTGGGCGGGCGTCGTCACCGTCGCGGCGATCAGCCTCGAAGTGCTGTTCTGGACCGCGGCCGGCGTATTCGGCTGGAGTTTCCTGGCCAAGCGCCGCGCCATGCTGGCGCGCCTGTTCGGCAAGCGGCGCGACGCGGGGAGCGACGCAGAGCCATGAGAAACCGCCTCAAGGTGCTGCGCGCCGAGCGCAACTGGAGCCAGGCGGATCTCGCCGAGCGCCTGGATGTGTCGCGCCAGAGCGTGAACGCGATCGAGACGGGCAAGTACGATCCGAGCTTGCCGCTCGCGTTCAAGATCGCCGCCGTGTTCGCCCTGCCGATCGAACACATCTTCATCGCCGAGGAAGCCGCCGAGGCCGCCGAATGAGCCCGGAGACGCCCATGTCCGCGAATGCGCGCCCCGTGAGCCGGCGCATGCAGCGCAAGACGCTCTACATCATCGCCACGTTCGTCAGCATGCTGGCCTACGCCGTGCTGCTGACGTTCTCCGACACGCAACCGCTCTTGATTTGGCCCGCCCTGGCCGCGGCGCTGCTCGGCATCGTGTTTGCCTGCCTATGGGTGACCTCGCTCGACGAAGTGGCGCTGCAGGCGCATTACGTCGCCTGGTTCTGGGGCGGCAACGCCGGCCTGCTCGTGTCCATGCTGGTGTTCGTTGCGGCAGCGCTGTCGCCGCAGGTGTTTGAGCCCATGCTGTCCGCGCTTGGCGCGGGCGAGACGTTCGTCGCCGGGATCGTCGTCGGCGTCGTGCCCGCCGTGATCGGCTACGCGATCTGGTGGGCGGTGCTATGGCTGCGCCGCGGCTAGGTTCGGCTGTAACCGCTCAAGGCAAGGTCGGCGGATTGAACGCGAACGAAAGGCCAAGCGTCGCGCTGCTCAGAGTTTCTCCGGCCCGGATGATGTCGCGGTTCGCGTAATCGCCGGCGCTCAGGTCCGAGAATCGATGCAAGGCCCGGGCTTTGACATCGAGCACCCAATACTCGGCGAGGCCCGCCTCAGCGTACTCCAAACGTTTAGGCCCGATATCGTCGGGAAAGCTGTCGTCCGACACCTCGACGCACAGTTTGGCCTTCTCTCCCGGAATCGGGCCTTGGAGAGGACCGCCCTCCCACACCGTGATGTCTGGCATCGGGCGAAACTTGCCTGGGAAACGAACCGTGACCTCGATGTCCACAACTAGCCCTGTGCTCGGAACAAGCGCGTCAAGCTGTTTGTAGAGCCACGCCTTGAAGCGCCCGTGCGGCAGATACTCAGGCGACATTTGCACTAACCTCCCCCGCCGCAGTTCGACGCGCCCGAGCGCCGCCGCGCCGCCGCTCTCCAGCAGGCGATCAAAGTCTTTGCCGCTCAGCTCGATCGGACGTGGGGCGAGGTCGACCATGCGCTTCATGTAGCATACTTGCCGCGCGCCGTCAGCGCAGCTAGCCCTCATCCTCATGGCAGAGAACCGCGCCCCGCGCTGCTTCCAGGATGTGATCCTGACCCTCCAGACCTACTGGGCCGAGCAGGGGTGCGCGATTCTGCAGCCGTACGATGAGCAAGTCGGCGCCGGCACGCTGCATCCGGCTACAACGCTGCGCGCGCTGGGGCCACGCCCTTGGCGCGCGGCGTACGTGCAGCCCTCGCGTCGCCCGAAGGACGGACGCTACGGCGAAAATCCCAACCGGCTGCAGCACTATTATCAGTTCCAGGTGATCCTGAAGCCGAACCCGCCGGACCTGCAGCAGCTCTATTTGAATTCGCTCGTGCGCATCGGCATCGACCCACTCTTGCACGACATCCGCTTCGTCGAAGACGATTGGGAGAACCCGACCGTCGGCGCCTGGGGGCTCGGCTGGGAAGTGTGGTGCGACGGGATGGAAGTGTCGCAATACACGTACTTCCAGCAGGTGGGCGGCTTGGACGTGCGGCCGGTGAGCGGGGAGCTGACCTACGGGCTCGAGCGGCTGGCGATGTACGTGTTCGGCGTCGACAACGTGTTCGCGCTGCCGTTCAACGATCCAGAGAGCGCGACGCCGCTCACCTATGGCGATGTCTTCCTGGAAAACGAGAAGCAGCAATCGCGCTTCAATTTCGAACTGAGCGATCCCGAGATGGTGCTGCGCTGGTTCGGCGATGCGGAGGCGCAAGCCAGGCGCCTGCTGGACGCAAAGTGCGTGCTGCCGGCGTTCGACTACACGCTGAAGGCCTCGCACCTGTTCAACTTGCTCGACGCGCGCGGCGTGGTCTCGCCCACCGAGCGGCAGAGCTTCATCGCGCGCGTGCGCGAGTTGGCGAAGGGCTGCGCCGAGCAGTGGGCGGAGAGCGAGGGGAGGGGCGCATGAGAAGGATTTTCATCGCGCTGGCGACGCTGGCGTTGGCGGTTCAGCCGGCGTTCGCGCAGAAGGATGAGACGCCCGATCCGATCGTCTCCTACAGCGATCGGGACGCGACTATGAACGCGGCGATCGAGGAGGCGCGCCGCACGCTGCCGCACTTCTTCGCCGAGTTCGACGCCGCGCCGGCGGACAGACGCGGCGATTTTTCGCTGAAGGTCGGCATGCCTACCGAAGGCGGCGGCGCCGAACACATCTGGGTCAGCGATCTGCGCCGCGAGGGCGGCCAGCTGGTCGGCGCGCTGGCCAATGAGCCGCATTGGCTGCCGGGCATGCATCGCGGCTCGCGCGTGGTGATCGATCCGGCGCTGATCAGCGATTGGTCCATCCAGGCGGCCGAGGGCCTCTACGGCAGCTACACGACGCGCGTGATGCTGCCGGACCTCGATCCCGAAACCGCCGCGCAGATGCGCGAGCTGCTGACGCCCGTGCCGACGCCGGCGTGGTGGCAGAGCTGATGCCTCGCACGACGCCTCACGAACATCCCCTCACCTCCTCCTCGATGGAGGAGGTGGTTTCGGCGCGCAGCGGCGAAACCGGAGGAGGTGATCGCGCTGAGCTTGGGGAGTCGCCTCTGGAGGCCAAGCCCCGACCGTCCCGGGCCTCACCTCCTCAGTCATCCGCCTCCGCTAAGGCTTCGGCGGATGACAGCTCCTCCATCGAGGAGGAGCGGGGGGCGTGGCTGCGCGCGCGGGCAGCGACAATGCGCAAGGAGATGACGCCGCACGAAAAGGCGATGTGGCGTCTGCTACATGAAGGTGAACTCACGGCGCTCTATTGGCGGCGACAGGCGGTGTTCCGAAAGTACATTCTGGACTTCGTCTCGCATCCAGCGCGGTTGGTGGTCGAGGTGGATGGCTGGCAGCACGGGATGCGCGAGCGAGCCAGACAGGATGAACAGCGCAGCGAAATGTTGAAAGGGCAAGGCTATCGCGTGCTGCGCTTTTGGAACAATGAAGCCATGCGAGATCGCGACGACGTGTGGCGAACCATTTACGCGGCGGCGTCGGAAACGCCAGCGCGCGCGCGCATGGAGCGCTGGCGCGCCGAGCATATGAAGCGCGTCCGCGAGCAGAACGAGCGCCTAACCTCCTCCTCGATGGAGGAGGTGGTTTCGGCGCGCAGCGGCGAAACCGGAGGAGGTGATCGCGCTGAGCTTGGGGAGTCGCCTCTGGAGGCCAAGCCCCGGCCGTCCCGGGCCTCACCTCCTCAGTCGGCGCTGCGCGCCGACAGCTCCTCCATCGAGGAGGAGCAAGGCTAATGCCCCAGCTGCTGCTCGAATTCTTCTCCGAGGAAATACCCGCGCGCATGCAGGAGAGCGCGGAGGATGCGCTGGCGCGCGCGCTTGCGCGGAAGCTGGCGGAGGCGGGGCTGAAGGTCGGGGAGGTGGGCACGTTCTCGGGGCCGCGGCGGCTCGGCGCGGTAATTGAGGATCTGCCGGCGAAGGCGGCGGATGTTAGCGAGGAGCGCAAGGGACCGCGCGTCGGCGCGCCGGAGGCGGCGATCCAGGGCTTTTTGAAGAGCGCGGGGCTGAAGCGCATCGAGGACGCGCAGGTGGTCGAGGACAAGAGGGGCGCGTTCTACGTCGCGAAGATCGAGCGGGCCGGGCGCGCGACGGCGGAGATCGTGCGCGAGATCGTGCCGGAGATCGTGCGTGCGTTTCCGTGGCCGAAATCCATGCGCTCGGGGTCCAGCGATTTGCAGTGGGTGCGCCCGCTGCACAACGTCATGTGCCTGTTCGACGGCGCGCCGGTGAAGATCGAGATCGACGGCGTGCCGAGCGAGCCCGTGACCTGGGGTCATCGCTTCCATGCGCCGGCGGCGATCAAGCCGAAGCATTTCGACGACTACGCCGCCAAGCTGCGCGAGGCGAAGGTTTTGATCCATCGCGAAGAGCGCAAGCGCATCATTCTGGAAGCGGCGCAGAAGGCGTGCGCGACGAAGAAGCTCGAGCTGGTGGTAGATCAGGGGCTGCTGGAAGAGGTGGCGGGGCTGGCCGAGTGGCCGGTGGTGCTCCTGGGCGACATGGACGCGGGCTTTCTCGATCTGCCGGGCGAAGTGATCCGGCTTTCGATGCGCACGCACCAGAAATACTTCGCCGTGCGCGATCCGAAGACGGGTAAGCTCGCGCCGCATTTTGTTGTGGTGGCGAACGTCGACGCGAAAGACGGCGGCAAGGCGATCGCGGCGGGCAATGCGCGCGTGTTGTCGGCGCGGCTGAACGATGCGCGCTTCTTCTGGGACACGGACAAGAAAACGCCGCTCTACACGGAAGAGCGCAAGGCAAAGCTCGAGAAGATCGTCTTCCACCAAAAGCTCGGCAGCGTCTGGGACAAAGTCGAGCGCGTGAAGGCGCTGGCGGTTGAACTCTGCACCGTCACCGGCGCCGATCCCAAGCTCGTCGAACGCGCCGCATTACTTTCTAAGATGGATCTCGTCACCGAAACCGTCGGCGAATTCCCCGAACTGCAAGGCCAGGTGGGGCGGGAACTCTACCTGCTTGAGACTGGCCCCACCTCCTCCTCGATGGAGGAGGTGGTTTCGCCGCGCAGCGGCGAAACCGGAGGAGGTGATCGCGCGAAGCTTGGGGAGTTGCCTCAAGAGGCGAAACCCCGATCGCCCCGGGCCTCACCTCCTCAGTCAGCGCTTCGCGCTGACAGCTCCTCCATCGAGGAGGAGCGGGGGGCTGTCGCCGCCGCCATAGAAGACCACTACCGCCCGCTCGGGCCGAACGATCGCGTGCCAAGCGATCCCGTCGCCGTAACGCTCGCGCTCGCGGACAAGCTGGATACGTTGGTGTGTTTCTGGGCGATTGATGAAAAGCCGACTGGCTCCTCTGACCCCTACGCCTTGCGTCGCGCGGCGCTTGGGGTCGTTCGAGTTTTGCTGGCAGCGCCTTCAAGGCTTCATCTCTCATCGCTATTGCGTCATCGTATGATCGACGCCGCGGTACGCCGCGCGAGACACGAGATTGCGTTAGCCGACCGTGAGGGCCTGGAGTTGGCGGCGCGAGAGGGCTTGTCACTTCCTGAGGTGGCTGCAACATTCGAGGAAGTGCGGCGCGAGATGTCGGCAGAGATCGTTGCGAAGCGCGTTGACCTGGAAAACCAGGGCTATTCTGTAGCAGGCTTTCTCAATCGGGCGGACGATCTCCTCGCCTTCCTAGCCGATCGCCTCAAAGTGCAGCTCCGCGAGCAAGGCAAGCGGCACGATCTGGTCGACGCCGTGTTCGCGCTCGGCGACGACGATCTCGTCCGCATCGTCGCGCGCGTCGAGGCGCTGGACGCGTTCCTGCGCACCGAAGACGGCGCGAACCTGCTCGCGGGGTACAAGCGCGCGGCGAACATCCTGGCAGCGGAGGAGAAGAAGGGACGAGGGCTAAGCGACGGCGATGTGGCGAAGGGGCTGGACGCGTCGCTGTTGAAGGAGCCGGCGGAGAAGTCGCTGTACGCGGCGCTGGAGGCCGCGCTGCCGGCGGCGCGTGCGGCGGTGGAGAAAGAAGAGTTCGCGGCGGCCATGAAGGCGCTGTCGCAGCTGCGCGCGCCGGTGGATGCGTTCTTCGACAAAGTCCTCGTCAACGCGCCCGAGGAACCCTTGCGGCGCAATAGACTTCTGCTCCTCTCGCGCTTTAGAGAAGCGCTGTCCCAAGTCGCTGACTTCTCGAAGATCGAGGGATGAGAGAACGTCGCACGCCGCCGCTTGAACCCCCGCCCCCTCGCGGGGCGGGGGCAGGGGGTGGGGCAAATACTCCTTCGCGTGCAAGGCGCGCGCCTCCCCCTCTCCCTTGCGGAGAGGGGGCAGGGGGTGAGGGGCGTGGAAACGCGCCGACGCTGAAAGAACGCACCAAAAAGCTCGGCCACGGCTATGCGCCAGCCTACGGCGAAGATCGCCAGAAGGATCGAATGCGCACCAAACTTCGCGCTCGACGCCAACGCAAAGAGATGACGTCTTCAGAGAAGGAGCTGTGGAAGTTGCTGCGCTCGATCGAAGGCCACACCTTTCGCCGCCAGCCCGCGGTCGGTGACTACACCTTCGATTTCGGCTGCTACGGCGCGCGCTTGCTGATCGAGATCGACGGCTCGATTCACGAGCGCGCGGACGTGCAGGCCAATGACAAGGCCAAAACAATTCACGCCATCACGCAGCACTTCCGTGTCCTTCGCTTTGCCAATAATGATGTTTGGGATCGGCCGGCTTGGGTCGTTTCCCGAGTGCGCGCGTTCCTCGACGCCCCTCACCCCCCAACCCCCTCTCCGCAAGGGAGAGGGGGGGAGAGTTAGCATCGATGGCTTCGAGCAATATGAAACGTTGGGTCTACGGCTTCGGCGGCGGAGAATCTGGCGGCGACGCCTCCATGAAGGCATTGCTTGGCGGCAAGGGGGCTAACCTGGCCGAGATGGCGCGCCTTGGGCTGCCGGTGCCGCCGGGCTTCACGCTGACGACGGAAGTGTGCACGGAATTCTACAAGAACAATCGCGCCTACCCGGCCGATCTTGCGCCGCAAGTCGACGCGGCGCTCGCCAAGCTCGAACGGAAAACAGGCAAGACATTCGGCGATGCGGGCAACCCGCTGCTCGTTTCCGTTCGCTCCGGCGCGCGCGCGTCGATGCCGGGGATGATGGATACGGTGCTGAACCTCGGTCTCAACGATGAAACGGTGGAGGGGCTCGCGCAGCTCTCCGGCGATGCGCGATTTGCCTACGATTCGTATCGGCGCTTCATCCAGATGTATTCCGACGTCGTGCTCGAACTGGAGCATGGCGCATTCGAAGAAATCCTGGGCGCGCACAAGGACCTGCAAGGCTACAAGTCCGACGTGGAGATGGAGGCGGGCGATTGGAAACAGATCGTGCGCGAGTTCAAGCGCACGGTGGAACGCAAACTCGGCAAGCCGTTTCCGTCCGATCCCAAGGAGCAGCTCTGGGGCGCGATCGGCGCGGTGTTCTCATCCTGGATGAACGAGCGCGCGATCTTCTATCGCAAGCACAACAACATCCCCGAAAACTGGGGCACGGCGGTCAACGTGCAGGCGATGGTGTTCGGCAATATGGGCGAGACGAGCGCCACCGGCGTTGCGTTCACGCGCGATCCCTCGACCGGCGAGAAGACGTTCTACGGCGAGTATCTGATCAACGCGCAAGGCGAAGACGTGGTCGCCGGCATCCGCACGCCGAAGCCGCTGACGAAAGCGGCCCGGGAGGCGATGCGCGAAGGCGGGCTGTCGCTGGAAGAGGCGATGCCGGAGGTCTTTGCCGAGCTCGTGCGGGTCTATCAGAAGCTGGAATCGCACTACCGCGACATGCAGGACCTCGAGTTCACGGTCGAGCGCGGCAAGCTTTACATGCTGCAGACGCGCAACGGAAAACGCACGGCGAAAGCGGCGCTGAAGATCGCTGTCGACATGGCGGCCGAGAAGCTGATCAGCGAAGAAGAGGCCGTGCTGCGCGTCGATCCGATGCAACTCGACCAATTGCTGCACCCGACCATCGCGGAAAACTACCAGCGCGATCTCATCTGCAAGGGCTTGCCGGCCTCGCCCGGCGCGGCTGTCGGCAAGGTCGTGTTCGAGCCGGATGAAGCGGCGGAGCTGGCGGCGAAGGGCGAGGCCGTGATCCTCGTGCGCGAGGAGACGAGCCCGGAAGACATTCATGGCATGCACGCCTCGCGCGCGATCGTCACGGCGCGCGGCGGCATGACCAGCCACGCCGCGGTCGTGGCGCGGGGCATGGGGCGGCCATGCGTGTCGGGTGCGGGCGAGATCCGCATCGATCATCGCGAAGGCGAATTCCGCGCCGGCGGACGCGTGGTGAAGAAGGGCGAGACCATCACCGTCGACGGTTCGATGGGCGAGGTGCTCTACGGCGCGGCTGAGATGGTGCAGCCGGAGCTCACCGGCGATTTCGGCACGCTGATGGAATGGGCCGACCGCGCGCGGCGCATGAAGGTGCGCGCGAATGCGGAAACGCCGCTCGATGCGGAGACGGCGGTCAAGTTCGGCGCCGAAGGCATCGGGCTTTGCCGCACCGAGCACATGTTCTTCGACGCCGAGCGCATCGCCGCCGTGCGCGAGATGATCCTGGCGCAGACGCCCGAGGCGCGTGTCGCGGCGCTGGAGAAACTTGCGCCGCACCAGCGGCGGGATTTCGTCGACATCTTCCGCATCATGGGCGCGCGGCCGGTGACGATCCGCTTTCTCGATCCGCCCCTGCACGAATTCCTGCCGCACAACGAGAAGGAAGCGGAGGATGTCGCGCGCGCGATGGGCGTCGACGCCAAGGCGCTGCTGGTGCGCGCGAAGGATCTGGCCGAGAGCAATCCGATGCTCGGCTTCCGCGGCTGCCGGCTGGCGATCGTCTATCCGGAAATCTACGACATGCAGGCGCGCGCGGTGTTCGAGGCGGCGTGCGATGTGGCCGAAGAGATGGGCCAGGCGCCGGTCCCGGAAATCATGATCCCGTTCGTGATCGCCAAGAAGGAACTCGATCTCATCAAAGCGCGCGTCGATTCAATCGCCGAGCAAGTCTTCGCGGGGCGCAGGCGCAACATTGCGTATCTCGTCGGCACGATGATCGAACTGCCGCGCGCAGCGCTTAGGGCCGGCGAGATCGCCGAGACCGCGGAGTTCTTCTCGTTCGGCACCAACGATCTCACGCAAACGACGATGGGGCTCTCGCGCGACGATGCCGGCAAGTTCCTGGGCGCTTTCGTGGAGCGCGGCGTTCTCGGCGCCGATCCGTTCGTGACGATCGATGCGGGTGGCGTCGGCGAACTGGTGCGCATCGCCGCGGAGCGAGGGCGCGCGGCGCGCGGCGGGTTGAAGCTCGGCATTTGCGGCGAACATGGCGGCGATCCGGCGTCTGTCGCGTTCTTCGAGCGCGTAGGGCTCGATTACGTGTCGTGCTCGCCCTATCGGGTGCCGATCGCGCGTCTGGCGGCAGCCCAGGCCGCGTTGGCGCATAGAAGCGCCTAGCCGCTCAGTTTGCCAAAAATTTTAGATTGCACCGGGGAACAGGCGCCGGAGCGTCCGTCTTTACCGCCTGTTCTGGTCAAAACCGGGCGGCGCGGGGGCGGACGCGCGCCAAAACAAGGGCGTCCGCGCGGACGACTCCGAGAGGGGCAAAAGCTTGGGTGTGGTTACGAGCGCGGCGGCGATCTCGCCCCGCTGGCGTGCTCCGAGTGCGTCCGCCTCGGCGACGCCTGCCGTTTGCCGGATTTCGGTTCCGGAGGCGCCGGCGGCGACTCAGGTCCAGACCCACCCGGATGTTGAGATTTACCTAGCGTCAGCACCGATGCTCGCCGACGCGCCCAATGGCGGCTCGTCCACTCGCCTGCTTGGTGAACCGGCACGATTCCCGCACGGCCTTGCCTGGTTTGGGCTCTTCGCCTGTGGCCGGAGCGCCGCACCGATCAAAGCAAAACAGGTCGGCCGCGGTGGATTCGAGACTATGAACAAAAAGTCAATCGCCCCACTGACGTGGGTCCTGTATGCGGCCAGAGCTTCGCGTCAGGTTATTCGCGAGGCGAAATGGCTGCGGATGCCGCGCTTTGACTGCCGGCAAGCTGTCCCAGTTCTGAACAGCTTTAAGCGGGGATTAATGCATTTGTCGTTGTTCTGGCGTCGACTGACTATCTTTGCGGGCGAGGTTCGGACCCAGGTGATGGTTGAGATCGAGCGGAACCCCCTGGCCGTGCGCCAGGGCGCGGCCACGGTCATGTGCCTCGCGGCGGCCGCGGTTGCTATGCCGGTGATTTCTCACCGGGCGGCCGAGCAGCGCGAAGGCGCGGAATGGGCCGCGACCTCGAGCGCGTTTCAAGCTGAGCTGCAACAACACCTGTTGGCCGGTTCAGAACCGAACGGCCGTGTCGAACTGACCGCCTTCCGCACCGACGATGGTTTACGCGCGCGCGGCAGCGCGCCGCTGTTCGAGACCGCCGACGCGCGCGCCATGATGCTGCAGGCCGTGCTGCGCGGCCCGAGCGCCGCTATCGAACCGGCGGTCCCGGCCGAGCCGCAGCTCGATGCGCGCCAGCACAATTGCTTGGCGCAGGCGATTTACTACGAAGCGCGCGGCGAGACCCAGCATGGCCAGGTCGCGGTCGCCGAAGTGATCATGAACCGCGTGCGCTCGCGCGCTTACCCGAATTCGATTTGCGGCGTGGTCTATCAGGGCTCGCACTTGTCGACCGGCTGCCAGTTCACCTTCACCTGCGATGGCTCGCTCGGGCATCGTCCTCGCGGGCGCGCCTGGGAGCGCGCGCAGCGCGTGGCATCGGCAGTGATGCTGGGCTACACGCGCCCGGTCACCAACCATGCCACGCACTATCACACGACGGCGGTGAATCCGGTTTGGAACTCCGGCCTCGTGCCCACGACGCAGATCGGCGTGCACAAATTCTATCGCTTCCCGCGCGGCGAAGAGCGCGCTGTCTATCAAGCGGCGCTGGCGCGGCGCATGGGCGCCTATCGCGCGCGGCGTGGCGGCGACGTACTGATCCCGGAAGCCGACGAAGCGGCGGCGGCGGGATTGGAAGCAGCCGCGGTGGTTGAAGAAGATGTCGCTGCGCCTGCTGACGCTGCGGTGACGACGCGACCGGCGGCGCCAGCTCGGGACTCCGCGACCGAAGCTGCGGCGCAATCCGGCGAAGTCGCGACCTAGGGGCTAGGCTATTCCTCGAACATCCGCAATGCGCGCTTGCGCAGCGCGTTGGGGAAGAAGCGCGCGGCGAAGCGCACGCGCTCGGCTTCCTTGCCCACCATATAGTGCGTCTCGCCGCCATGCGCGGCGTCCCACGCGCGTTCTGCGGCCATGCGCACGGGATAGACCGGCGTACCTTGCTCGATCAGCGCATCGCGCAGACGGCGGTTCGACCCGTCGCCTGCCGTATTGTCGAGGATCGCAGTATCGATGAACCATGGCATCAGGCTGGTGACGCGAACGCCGTAACGCGAGAGTTCGATGTCGAGCGATTCCGTGAGGCCGCGCACGCCGAATTTGGTGGCGCAGTAGACGGCTAGTCGCGGCGCGCCCATGACGCCGGCGACGGAGGCGGTGTTGACGATGCGCGCACCGGGCGTTTCGCGCAGCAACGGCAGCGCGGCGACGACTCCGTTCAACACGCCTTTGAGATTCACGTCGATCACGAGGTCGATGTCTTCGGGCGTCATCTCCTCGATCCATCCGCCTTTGCCGACGCCCGCATTGTTGAACAGCACATGCATGCGGCGATTGGTGGCTTGGCCGAACGCGTCGACGGCGCGTACCCAGCCGGAGCGGTCGCGCACGTCGAAGGCCATCGAGATGCGCTGGCCCTCGGGCAGCATCGCAGCGGTTTCCGCGAGCCCATCTGGATTGACGTCGAACAGGCCGACAAACCAGCCGCGTTCGGCGAACAATTGCGCGGTGGCGCGGCCGATGCCGGAGCCGGCGCCCGTCACGAAGATCGATTTCTGCTGCTCGCCCATGCGAGGAGTCGTCGGCTGAACCGGCGCGCCCGTCAAGCGCGGCGGAGCACTCGGCGCATCGCGGCGGGCGGGGCGCCGTAGAGGCGCACGAAGGCGCGGCGCATGCGTTCGGGATCGCCGAAGCCGGTGCGGCGCGCGATCTGCTGGATCGAGCCGCCGTCCTCGAGCGCCGCACGCGCCGCTTCCGCGCGCAGGCGCTCGACGGCTTTCGCCGGCGTCACGCCGGTTTCCGCGGCGTAGGCGCGCGCGAAATTGCGCGGGCTCATCGCCGCCTCGGCTGCGAGACGATCGACAGACAGGTCCTCGTGCAAGTGCTCCCGCATCCAGGCATTGAGCTTGGCGAAACGCGCAACGTCGAGATCCAGCAGCGCCGAATGCTGCGCTTGGCCGCCCGGGCGTTTGGCGTAGACCACCATCTCGCGCGCCACGTTGGCGGCGACATCGGGGCCCAGGTCTTCGGCGATCATCGCTAAGGCGAGGTCGATGCCGGCGCTGACGCCCGCGGAGGTCCAGATGTTGCGGTCCTTGACGTAGATGCAGTCCGGCTCGACGCGCACGCTTGGAAAGCGGCGCGCGAGATCCGGCGCGCGGCGCCAATGCGTGGTGGCGCGCCGGTTCTCGAGCAGTCCCGCCTGCGCCAGCAGGTAGGCGCCGGAACAGACGCTGGAGACGCGCCGCGCGCGCGGCGCAATGCGTTTGATGGCGGCGATCAGCTTTGCGTCTTGCATCGCCTCGCGCGTGCCTTCGCCGCCGACGATCATCAGCGTATCGAATTGGCCTCGGGCGCGGAGCGGTTCTGCAGGCAAGGCGGCGCCGGAAGAAGAGGACACGAGTCCCGGCTCACGCGCGGCGATGCGCACACGGTATGCGCCGGGCGCGAAGCGGCCGGCGATTTCGAACGCGGCGATCGGGCCGGCGGCGTCGAGCAGCTGGAAACCCGGAAAGACCACGAGCAAGACGTCGCGCGGCTTTGGCGGAAAAGGAGGCTTCTTTGACATTTCCGCCAGAGCATGAGCGCGCCATGCTGGCGCTGTCAAATGGAGACGCGCGCCATGGCCGATCCCTTCCGCATCGTGTTCATCCTCTATCCGCGGCTGACCCAACTCGACTTCACCGGGCCCTACGAAGTGCTCGGGCGCATGCCGGGCGCGGAGGTCGTCCTCGCCTCCAAGGACGGCGGAGCGCTCGTCACCGAGATGGGCCTCACGTTCGCGAACTTGCGCGCGCTGGCAGATATCGACCGCTGCGACATGATCATGGTCCCCGGCGGGCCGGGACAAACCGAGGCGATGCTCGATCCTCAATTCATGGCCGAAGTGAAGCGGCTGGGCGCAAGCGCGCACCATGTCACGAGCGTATGCACCGGCTCGCTGATATTGGCGGCGGCAGGGCTGCTCAATGGCAAGCGCGCCGGCTCGCACTGGGCTTATCGCGACTTGCTGGCGGCGTTCGGCGCCATTCCCGACGATGCGCGCGTGGTGCGCGACGGCAATGCGATCACCGGCGGCGGCGTCACGGCCGGCATCGACATCGCACTTTCCATTGTCGCCGATCTCAAGGGCGAGGAGACGGCGAAGATGATCCAGTTGATGATCGAATATGCGCCCGCGCCGCCGTTCAATTCAGGGCGGCCAGAGACCGCGTCGCCGGAAACGGTCGCAGCGGTGAAGCAACGCTTCGCGGCCTTCGCCGAAGCGCGCAGGAAGGCGATCGAGCAAGTGGCGGGGCAGGCGTGATGCTCGAGCTGCGGCCCAATTGCGAACGCTGCGACGCGGATCTGCCGCCGGAGAGCCTGGACGCCCGCATCTGCAGCTTCGAGTGCACGTTCTGCTCGGCGTGTGCAGATGGCGCGCTGGGCGGCGCGTGCCCCAATTGCGGCGGCGAACTCGTTCGCCGCCCGATCCGACCCGCCGCGGCGCTGGCGAAGTATCCGGCTTCGACGCAACGCGTACGCCGCGGCCAGTGAACCAATCGCCTTGGGCAGACCCGCCGACGTTGACACGCCGCCCGGTGGTGGCGTCACATCCACAGTATGGATGCGTCAGAGCAAACCGGATCGATCGCCACCGCGATCGCGCACGCGCGGCGGCTGCTGCGCCGCGACCCGGTGCTGGCGGCCCAGCAGGCGGAGGAGATTCTCAAGATCGATCCGCGTCAGGCCGCGGCGCATTTCCTGCTTGGCATGGCGCAGGCCGCCTGCGGCGACCACAAGGCCGCCGTCCAATCGCTCGAGCGGTCGACGGCCCTTAGCCCCAACGATCCCGATGCTTGGCGCGCGCTGGGCGACCAACTGACCGTATTGGAGGACGGCGACCGCGCAGACAGCGCCTATGCGCAGGCGATCCGCGCGGGCGTGCACGATCCGCAGCTGATGCGGGCCGCCTGGGCGCTGTGCGAAGGAAAGCTTGCGATCGCCGAACAAGCGCTGCGCGCGCACCTCAAGCAAAAGCCGACCGATCCCGCCGCCATCCGCATGTTGGCCGAGGTCGCAGCGCGGCTCGGCCGCTTCGAAGATGCCGAGACATTGCTGCGGCGCTGTCTCGAGCTTGCGCCGGGCTTCGTGGCCGCGCGGCACAATTATGCGCTGGTGCTGCATCGGCAGAGCAAGGCGCTCGAAGCGCTCGAGCAAATCGATCTGCTGCTTGCCGCCGAACCCGATAATCCAGGTTATCGCTTTCTCAAGGCCACGGCGCTCACGCGCATCGGCGAGTATGACAGCGCCATCGAACTCTATCGCTCAGTGCTGTCGCAGCACGCAGGGAACGTGCGCGGCTGGCTGAGCCTCGGGCACGCCTGCAAAACCGCCGGCAAGGCCGCCGAAAGCGTCGCAGCGTATTCGAAATGCATCGAGTTGGCGCCGAGTTTTGGCGAGGCCTATTGGAGCCTCGCCGACATGAAGACCTATCGCTTCAGCGACGCGGCCGTCGAGGCGTTGCGCAACGAGCTTCGCCGCGAGCAGCTTCGCGACGAAGATCGCGTTCATCTCCACTACGCCCTCGGCAAAGCGCTGGAAGATCGTGCGCGATACGGCGAAGCCTTCGCTCACTATGAGCAGGGCGCACGTCTGCGCCGAACATCGGTGGTCTACGATGCGGACGACACCACGCGCTTCACGGACCGCCTGATCGGATTTTTCACGACAGCGCTGGTCGCCGCTCGCGCGGGGCAGGGCGCTCAGGCGTCTGATCCGATCTTCATCGTAGGCCTGCCGCGCTCAGGGTCCACCTTGATCGAGCAGATCTTGTCCAGCCACTCCGCTGTGGAAGGCACGATGGAATTGCCGGACGTGCTGATGCTGGCCAGGCGGCTCGGCGGCGGTAAGACGCGTGACGGCGCCTACCCGGAGTCGATCGCGCAGCTCGCTCCAGAGGCGCTCAGGGCGCTGGGCGAGGAATACCTGACGCGCACGCGCGTGCAGCGCAAAACGGCCAAGCCCCGTTTCGTCGACAAGATGCCCAACAACTTTCAGCACGTGGGCCTGATCGGGCTCATTCTGCCGAACGCCAAGATCATCGACGCGCGCCGCCATGCGATGGGGGCCTGCTTTTCGGCGTACAAGCAGCATTTCGCGCGGGGCCAGGCGTTCAGCTACGATCTTGGCGACCTCGGCCGCTATTACCGAGATTACGTGCGGCTCATGGACCATTACGAGGCCGTGCTGCCCGGCCGCATCCACCGGGTCCGTTACGAGGATATGGTGGCCGAGCCGGAGCGCGAAATTCGTGCGCTGTTGTCGTTTTGCGGCTTGCCATTTGAGCCGGATTGCCTTGAATTTCATACCAATCCGCGCGCCGTGCGGACAGCGAGCTCCGAGCAGGTGCGCCAGCCGCTCTATCGCGATGCGGTCGAGCACTGGCGCAACTTCGAACCCTGGCTCGGGCCGCTCAAAGAAGCGCTCGGCCCCGCCCTTGCGGGGTCATGACGCAACGCGAGGGGGAGACCATGACGAAGCCCGGCAATCGTTTCGGCTGGAATGCGCTCCTCTTGATGACGACGGCCTTCACGGCCTTTGGCGTTGCGACGCAAGCCCAGGCCCAAGATCAGGTCCAAAGCGTCGAGGACGTGATCGTCACCGCCACCAAGCGTGCGGAGAACCTGCAGGACGTGCCGATCAGCGTGCAGGCGATCGGCGCCGAGCGGCTCGACGAACTGAACATCTCCGACTTCGCCGACTACGCGCAGCATCTGCCCACGCTTTCGTACGCGCCGACATACGGGCCCGGATACAACCGCCCGTTCATGCGCGGCGTCGCCAGCGGCGAGAACGGAAACCATTCGGGCTCGATGCCAAGCGTGGGCACCTATCTCGACGAACAGCCGATCACGACCATCACAGGCAATCTCGACCTTCATCTCTACGACATCGCGCGCGTCGAAGTGCTCGCCGGGCCGCAAGGCACGCTGTACGGCGCGAGCTCGCAAGCGGGTACAGTGCGCATCATCACCAACCGGCCCGATCCGGAGGAATTCAGCGCCGCGTTCGATGTTGAAGCGAACACCATCCAGGACGGCGGCCTGGGTCAATCCGGCGAAGGCTACGTCAACATCCCGCTCTCCTCGCGCGTCGCGGTGCGCCTCGTCGGATGGGCCGAGCATCAGGACGGCTACATCGACAACGTGCAGGGCACGCGCTTCTATCCGACTTGCCACCTCGGTCCTCCGCCCGCGCAGACGCCGACGTGCCAGCCCACAGGCGTCTTGGACGAGAATTCCGATGTGGCCGAAGACGATTACAACACCGTGGATACGTACGGCGCGCGCATCGCGCTCGGCATCGACCTCAACGAGAGCTGGACGGTCACCCCGCAAATCATGGGGCAGCGCCAGGAGACCAATGGGGTCTTCGCGCAACAGGCGACGGTCGGCGATCTCGCCGTCATGCACTGGTTTCCGGAGTGGAATAGCGACGATTGGATTCAGGCGGCGCTCACAGTCGAGGGCACGGTCAGCAATTTCGACGTCGTCTTCGCCGCCTCGCACCTCAATCGCGATGTCGACTCCAATCAGGATTACGCCGACTACGGCTTCTTCTACGACACGCTGTTCTATTACGGCTGCTATTTCGTCGACAACGCGGCGGTGGGGGCCTGCGACGGCTTCACCGGCGGCGTGCTGCAAGGCGATCCGATCAATCCCGGCCAGCAAGTGGAGGGGCGCGACAGCTACGAGCGCGACACCTACGAACTGCGCGTGGCCTCGCCCGCCGAGAACCGTCTGCGCTTCATCCTGGGCGCGTTCTACCAGCATGCCGAGCACCGGATTCACCAGCGCTACTATTTCTCCGAGGATTTTCGCGACGCCTACGAGGTGACCGGCAATCCGGACACGATCTGGCTCACCGAGCAATTGCGCACCGACGAAGAGAGCGCGCTCTTCGGCGAGGTCTCGTTTGATCTCACGCAGAACCTGACCGGCACTCTCGGCATGCGGGCGTTCCAGACCGAGAATTCGCTGCGCGGCTTCTTCGGCTTTGGCGCAGGCTTCTCGGGCACGACGGGCGAAGCAGCGTGTTTCGGCCCTCCGACGCTCGCCAACGAGCCATGCACCAATCTGGACAAGTCGACGGAGGAGAGCGGCGAACTTTACCGCGCCAACCTGCAGTGGCGCATCGACGATGACCGCATGGTCTACGCCACTTACTCCGAGGGCTTCCGGCCCGGCGGCATCAACCGGCGTGGCACGCTGCCGCCTTACTCCGCCGACTTTCTCGACAATTACGAGATCGGCTGGAAGACGGATTGGGCCAACGGCAGGCTGCGCTGGAATGGCGCCGCCTTTTTCGAGCGATGGGAGGATTTCCAGTTCGCCTTCCTGGGCGCGAGCGGCCTTACCGAGATTCAGAACGCGGGCGATGCGGAAATCCGCGGCGTGGAGACCGACCTGCAATGGATTCCGATCGATGGGCTCTACATAACTGCGGCCGCCACTTGGCTCGACAGCGAACTCACCAACGCGGTGATCGCCGACACCGTGGAAGGCACGCCGCTGCCGGTGGCGCCGGACGTAAAGTTCGACATGACCGCGCGCTATGAATTCCCGGTTGGCGCGTGGGACGCGTTCGTGCAGGGCGGCGCCTCGTATGTGGGCGAGCGGTCGATCGACATCCGTCAGACCGAAGCCGCGCTGATCGGCGACCTGGATAGCTATTGGACAGTCGACATCGCCGCCGGCGTCGAGCGCGACGGCTGGCGGCTCTCGGGTTTCATCGACAACCTCTTCGACGAGCGCGGGGTTACGGGCCGCTACACCGAGTGCGCGATCGGAACATGCTTCGGCGAACCGTACGACGTGGTCATCCGGCCGCTGACGGTTGGCGTGAGGATCGGCAGACGGTTCGGCGGCTAGAGCGGCGCTCCCGAAAGAGCGCCGCTCGTGAAGGTCAATCCTTGTCCGCGTCGTCGCGTTCGGCGTGCGTGAAGTCGCCTTCGTCGAGATTGCCGGTCTGCGAATAACGGGCTTGCGAGGCGGCGGCGTAACCCATCGCTTGGCGGAGCTTGCCTTTCTTCAGGCGAAGGTATTTGCCCGACTTGATGCCGATGGCGCCGGCCTCGGTGAAGGCGTCGATGTCGGCGGCGAGGAAGGTAACGAGCCAGCCCTTGTTGTCCTGGCGGTCGGTGAGCAGGGCGCGGATGCTTTCTTTCGTGTGCTCCTTGCTGGCGTTTTCGAAGCCGTCGGTGAGGATCACCAGCGCGACTTTCTCCTCGGGCCGGAGCTGCGCCTGATCGATGTCGGCGACGACATGGCCGATGGCGTCGAGCAACGGCGTCGACGCGCGCGGCACGTAATTGGCGCGGCTGAGTTCGAGGAAGGTGCGCGCTGGTTCGGCGCGGGCCAGCGTGTCGATGCTTTCGGAGTCGAAAATCGTGAGAGAGAGGCGGGCGTCGACCGTGTCGGAGCGGCGCAGGCCCATGACATATTCGTTGAAGGCGTCGATTGCAGTGTCGCGGCAGCTCTCCATTGAGCCGGAACGGTCGAGAAGGATGTGAGCGTAAAGCGGCGATTTGTTCATGCAGTCTCCCGGTTTTGCCCCGCCATCGAGGCAACTGGGAGTGCGCGCGATTTACCGCAAGTGGCGCGTGGGAATCTTTTTCGTGACGCTGGAGTCAGCGATGCGAACGCCGCGCGCAGTCACCCGCTCCTCCTCGATGGAGGAGCTGTCGGCGCGTAGCGCCGACTGAGGAGGTGACACGCGGGGCGACCGGGGTTTCGCCTCATGAGGCGACCCCCCAAGCTTCGCGCGATCACCTCCTCCGGTTTCGCCGCTGCGCGGCGAAACCACCTCCTCCATCGAGGAGGAGGTGGGGCGCGCGCTTAATCGATCACGTCGAGCCCCACATCCAGGGCAGGCGCGGAGTGGGTTAGGGCGCCGATGCTGATGACGTCCACGCCGGTCTCGGCGACTGCGAAGACGTTCTCGAGCGTGACGCCGCCAGACGCTTCGAGCAGCGTCTGTCCTTTCGCCAGCTTCACCGCGGCGCGCAGATCGCTCAGAGAGAAATTGTCGAGCATGATGGCGCTCGGCGCGTGCGGCAGCGCTTCTTTCAGGTGCTCCAGCGAGTCCACCTCGATCTCGATCGCCGTCAGATGCGCGGCCGCCGCGCGCGCCCGCTCCAGCGCAGCGCTGACGCCGCCGGCGGCGGCGATGTGGTTGTCCTTGATCAGCATGGCGTCATCGAGCCCGTAGCGGTGCGCGCCGCCGCCGCCGAGGCGCACCGCGCGCTTCTCCAACGCCCGCAAGCCCGGCGTCGTCTTGCGCGTTGACGCAATGATCACGTTCATCCCGTCCACCGCATCGACATAGGCGCGCGTGAGCGTGGCGATGCCCGAGAGGCGGCCGATGAAGTTGAGCATGGTGCGCTCGGCCGTCAGCACCGAACGCGCCGGGCCTTCGATCTCCAGGATCGTCTCGCCCGCTTTCACGTCCGCGCCATCCTGCGCCGAAACCTCGAACACGATGTCGGGATCGATCAGCCAGCCGGCGAGCGTGGCCGCATCGAGGCCGGCGACAATGCCGGCCTTGCGCGCGCGCACGGCCCAGCGCCCGTCCGCTTGGGGATCGATCAGCGCGTCGGTGGTGATGTCGCCGGCCACGCCGAGATCCTCGGCGAGCGCGAGCTTGACGATCGGCTCGAGCACGATGTCAGGCAGAGGCGGCAGTGAGAAAGCTGCGTTCGGGCGCTGCTGCGGCATGCGGAAAGTCGCTCCTGAAATGCGCGCCGCGGCTTTCGGCGCGAGCGCGTGCGGCGGTGACGATAAGGCGCGCTGTGACGAGCTCGTGGGCTTCGCCGTGGGCTTGGCGGAGCGCGTGAAGGCGATCGAGGGCGCGATCGAGGCCGGCGCCGTCGCGGACGACTCCGGCCGCGGCTTCCATAAGGCGGCGAAGCTCCGCGCGAGCCGCGTCAGGGAGGGCGGGGGCGGCGCCGGCGGGTTCCGCCGGCCCGTGAGGTTGAGATGCGCCATCGCGCAATCTCGCAGCGATTCGGTGCGCGAACACCACGGCTTCCAAGAGTGAATTCGAGGCAAGGCGGTTGGCGCCGTGCGCGCCGGTCGAGGCGCATTCGCCGACGGCCCACAAGCCTTCGACGCTGGTGCGGCCCCAAACGTCGGTGGCGATGCCGCCCATGTGATAGTGCGCGGCAGGCGCGATGGGGATCGGCGTTGTGCGCGGGTCCAGGCCCGCGCTCATGCAGGTGGCGAAGACGGTGGGGAAGTGTTCGGGCAAGCGCGCGCCGCTCGCGCGCGCGTCGAGGAAGGCGCCTCGGCCAGCCGCGCGCTCTGTGTGGATGGCGCGCGCGACCACGTCGCGCGGCGCAAGGTCGGGCACGAACGCTTCGCCTTTGCCGTTGACGATATGCGCGCCTTCGCCGCGCAGCGCTTCGGTGGCCAGCGGGGCGGGGTCGCGGCCGATGTCGATGGCGGTGGGATGGAATTGCACGAACTCGGGATCGGCGATCAGCGCGCCGGCGCGCGCCGCCATGGCCAAGCCTTGCCCGGTCGCCTCGGGCGGGTTTGTCGTGACGGCGTAAAGCCCGCCGATCCCGCCGGTCGCGAGCACGACTTCGTCGGCGAGGAAAGTCTCCTCGCCATTCATCACGCCGCACACGCGCCCGTTCGCATCCTGCAGCAAGGCGCGGGCGCGCGCGTTTTCGATCACCTCGATGTGCGGCGCCGCGCGCGCGGCGGCGATCAGCGCATCCATGATCGCCTTGCCGGCGAGATCGCCGGAAACGCGCACGACTCTTGGACGGGAGTGCGCCGCTTCGAGGCTTTGCGCCAGCGCGCCATCGGGCGTGCGGTCGAACGGCACGCCGAGCGCGATGAGATCCATCACGCGCGCCGGGCCTTCGTCGGCGATAAGACGCGCGATGACGGGATCGACGAGGCCGGCGCCGGCCTTGACGGTGTCGTCGGCATGCAGTGCGGGATCGTCTTCGGGCGAGAGTGCCGCAGCGAGCCCGCCTTGCGCCCAGGCGGAGGAGGAGGCTTGGCCGAGCGGCGCTTGGCTCAGCACCGTGACACGCCGCGGCGCGAGTTTTAGCGCGAGGAAGAGGCCGGCAAGGCCTGCGCCGACGATGAGGATGCGGGAGGTCATGGAGCCCTTGCTCCTCCTCGATGGAGGAGCTGTCGGCGCGCAGCGCCGACTGAGGAGGTGATACGCGGAACGACCGGGGTTTCGCCTCCTGAGGCGACTCTCGCAGGCTCGCGCGAACACCTCCTCCGCCCGCCTTCGCTCTTCGAGCTTCGGCGGGCGCCTCCTCCATCGAGGAGGAGGCGGGGCGCCAGTCTCACCGCATGCGCGTGAACGTCACCTGTGCGTGGTTGGCGGAATCCAGCACGCCGACCAGCTGGCCTGCTTCCTCGCCTTGCTGCAGCAGGAAATTGTCCGGTTGATAGCCTTCGAGCGGCTCGGCCAGCTGGCACGTGATCGAGAATTGCGCGCCGATTTGTTCGCCGGTGCAGGTCTGATGCGCGACCAGCAGGCGCGTTTCGCCGGTGAGCCGGTTCACCAGGCGCTCGTTGGCCATGAGGCGAATGTCGTAGCGGCCGGCGCCCGTGCGCGACATCACTGCAACGCCGCTCATATATGCGCCGACTTGCTGCGAGCCGTAGAGCGTCGTCTGGAACGCCCACGTCCCGGCGTAATCGTCCGCGCCTTGCGCGCCAGCTTGCGTTGTCGCCGAGCACGCCGCTAGCAGCGCCGCCGCAATCATCATCCCACGCATGTTCGCCCTCACATGTGTTGGTCCGCTTTGCGCGGCGCGTAGGCGGAAAACCGGGCGTCAATTTGGCGGAAGCGCTAGACCAATTCCACCGCGACCGGCGCGCGGCCGGTCTCGAAGGCGCGCGGCTTTTCCTTGGGCAGATCGAGCATGCGCTGGATCGCGCGCTTGGCGCGCACGCGCACGTCTTCGGGGATGGTCACCTCGTGCTTCATTTCGGCGAGCGCGTCGTAAATGCCTTCGAGCGTGATGCGCTTCATGTGCGGGCAGAGGTTGCAGGGGCGGATGAAATCGACGTCTGGCGCCGCTTGCGCGACATTGTCGCTCATCGAGCATTCGGTGAGCAGCACGACCTTCGCAGGTCGCTTCTCGACAACGTAATCCTGCAACGCCGCCGTCGAGCCGGCGAAATCCGCCGCCGCCATCACGTCCTGCGGGCATTCGGGGTGGGCGAGCACCACGACGCCGGGATGCGCGGCGCGCAATTCGGCGATGTCCTCGGCCGTGAAGCGCTCGTGCACTTCGCAGCGGCCATGCCAGGAGATGATCTTGATGCCGGTCTGCGTCGCGACATTCTTGGCCAGGTATTCGTCCGGCAGGAGGATCACGCGATCGGTGTTCCAGGTGCGCGCGGCCCACTCGACCACGGCGGCGGCGTTGGAGGACGTGCAGCAGATGTCGCTCTCGGCTTTCACATCTGCCGAGGTGTTGACGTAGGTGATGACCGGCACGGCAGGATAGCGTTCCTTGATCAAGCGCACGTCGGCGCCGGTGATCGACGCCGCGAGCGAACAGCCGGCGCGTAGATCGGGAATGAGGACGGTCTTCTCCGGCGCGAGGATTTTCGACGTCTCGGCCATGAAGTGAACGCCGGCCTGCACGATGATCTCGGCGTCCGTCTCGGCCGCTTCGCGTGCGAGCTGCAGCGAGTCGCCGCGGAAATCGCCGACGCAGTGGAAGATCTCGCTGGTCATGTAATTGTGCGCGAGGATCACCGCGTTCTTCTCGCGCTTCATTTTGTTGATGGCGGCGATCAGCGGCGCGTAGGCGGGCCATTCGACCGCGGGGATGACGTGCTTCACGCGCTGGTAAAGCGGATCGGTCTCGGCCTTGACCTCGGGCGTGTACGCCAGGCCGCGTTTGGCCGCGGCGTCCAGCGCCCCCCAGGCGCCGTGCACGGCGCGCGGATCGCAGCCGCCTTCGGAGGAGGTCAGGGGAGCGTCAATGATGCGGGCCATGGCGGCCTCCCTTGCTCCGGGTATCGGAGCTTATGCTCATTCGGAGCATATATAGGGCGCAGTCGACCTGCCGGAAAGGCTCAGGCCCCACCCTTATGCTTCAAATGAGCATAACTCGGCGGCGAAAATAGTCCCCAGGAACTATCGAGGCAAGAGAAAGTCTTGTCCCCATACCGGTTCCTGCCTGCGCGCTTCGTCGCTGGGCACCGCTTCGTCGGAGAGAGAGTCCATGCGCCGCGTCGCCAGCTTCGTCTTTGCCGCCTTCGTTGTCACCGCCTGCGCGACCGCGCCGCGCGAGCCGGTGCGGCCTGTGGAAGTCAGCTTCGCGCTGGAGCCGGCGCGGTTCGAGAGCATGCCGGGATGGCGGATCGCCGACCTCGCGCCGGCGCTCGTCGCTTTTCGGCGCTCGTGCGAAGGGCGGCGCTTGCGCGATCCGAGCGCGGCGCTGCCGGGCGGCGGCCGCTATGGCGGCACGGTCGGCGATTGGGCCCCAGCGTGCGCGGCGGCCCAGAGCGTGCAGCCCGGCGCGCCGAGCGCGCCTTCTTCGAAAGCTATTTCACGCCGCATGCCGTGCGAGGCACAGGGGAGGCGCGGCTCACTGCTTATTATGAGCCCATCATCCAAGCGCGCCGCACGCCGGAAGGCGTGTTCAGCGAACCGCTCTTGCGGCGGCCGAACGACATGATCACCGTCGATCTCGCAGCGTTTGCTGAGGCTTACGACAGCGAAGCCCTGCGTGGCGCGCCGCGGCGGCTCACCGGACAGATCAACGGCAACGAAGTGCGCCCCTATCCGCGGCGCGGCGAGATCACGCCGTATCAAGGACAGGTGTTCGCCTACGCGCATCCGGTCGACGTGTACAATCTGCAGATCCAAGGCTCTGGCCGTCTGGCGTTTCCCGACGGCACGCAAGCGCGCGCGGCGTATGCGGCGCAGAACGGCTATCGCTGGCGCTCCGCGCTCGGCGCCTTGCGCGACAGCGGCGAACTCGAAACCGCATCGTGGGCGCAGTTCAAGGCCTGGAGCGATGCGCGCGGGATCGAAGCGACGCGGCAGGCGCTGAACGCCGATCCTTCCTATGTGTTCTTCCAGGAGGAGCCGATCGAAGATCCGAGCGCGGGTCCGCGCGGCGCCTCGGGCGTGTCGCTGACTCCAATGGGCTCGATCGCCGTCGATCCTGCTTTTCATCCGTACGGCGCCGTCGTGTTCGTCGACGGAACCTATGCGGGTGCGCCGTTCCAGCGTTTGCTGGTGGCGCAAGATACGGGCGGCGCTATCCGCCGCGGGCCGCTGCGCGGCGATGTGTTCTTCGGCTCAGGGCCGGAAGCGGGGCGCGCCGCCGAGCAGATGAATGCACCCGCGCGCTGGTGGACGCTCACGCCGCGCGGCGCGCCGATCGCCTAGCGAAGCCTACTGCGCGGCGCATTTGCGCCGAGCGCGCGCGTTCAGCTACCGTTCATCCGGGTGCGGCAATCTGTGCTGGGGGATCAGCCGAGGTTTGGCGGTGATCCAGAAATCTGTCCTCGCTCTATTCGCGGCCCTTGCGCTTGCGGGCTGCGCCACGTCGGGCGCGACGTCCTCGGCGCCGATTTCTTATCCTGAAGCATCGCGTCCGCCGCCCGGGCCGAGCATTTACGACACCGCGCCGCATGCGCCGGTGCATAGCATGCTGATTGCCTGCAACGGCGGCAACGGATCGAACATCGGCCAGATCGGCTACAACGGCGAGTCTTTGCTCTACACGCCTTACATCGAAACGCCGGCAGGGCAGCTGTTGCGCAATCCGACGGAAGGCGCCTGCCTGTCCTCGGGCTTCGGCTGGCGCGGCGAGATCGACAGCGGCCGGCAGCACAATGGACTGGATCTCGCCAATCCCAACGGCGGGTTTGTCTATGCTGCCGGCGACGGGCGCATCCGCTATGCGGACTATCGCGGCGGCTATGGCAATGTGGTCGAGATCGATCACGGCGCGGGCGTGCGCACGCTCTATGCGCACTTGAGCGAGATCGACCAGCGCCTGCGTCCGGGCGTGCGCGTCAGCGCCGGCGCGCCGATCGCGCGCATGGGCAGGACCGGCAATGCAACGGGCGTTCACTTGCATTACGAAGTTTGGATCGACGGTCTGCTAGTCGATCCGCTGCACTACGGCCGGCCGCCCGTCTATATCTCCGCGCCTGTCGCTGAACCGATGCCGCTGCCGGATCCGGCGGTCGGAACAGACGAGACAGCGCCGGAGTACCCGCCGCCGGTGACGCTTGCGCCGCCGACGGACGTTTCGCTCGACAAGCCGGTCTATTGAGCGGATTTAACGCGCGCTGCATCGCGCTCGTTGTTAACCCTCTTTTGAAGCACAGCGGCAGCGCCGGAGAAACCTCAGATAAGAAATTGGATGTTGAGGAAGGCGGAGCGTGTCCATAGTGTCGATGCTCGCCCGTAGAAACCAATTGGACGCCAGCGCAGGCGTTGCAAGTCACGCGGCGGCTTGGGAGCGGTCGCGTTGAGCAAAGTGCTCTCCACAAAAGTGTCGGTTCTGATGCCGACGTACAACCGCGCCTGGTGCCTCGGCAGAGCGCTGGAGAGCGTGCTTGGCCAGACGTGGCGCAATCTCGAAGTCATCGTTATCGACGACGGCTCTGAAGATCACACGCCGGAGCTGTGCGCAAAGCTGGCCGACGTGCGCTATCTTCGCCAACCGCGCAATGCCGGCAAGACCGCGGCGATCAATCTGGGGCTGGCGCACGCCACCGGCGAGTTCGTGTGGATCATGGACGATGACGACATCGCCCCGCCGGATGCACTGGCGAAACTCATCGCGCCGCTGCTCAATGACGCTGACGTGGGGTTCTCCTACGGAGAGCTGAGACAATTCGTCGAGACCGCCGATGGTGAAATCGCCCTTGCGCGCCCAGGGCCGGCGCGCCCGGTCGATCCGCGCCCGCTCTTTGTCAGATTGATGGAGGACTGCTTCATCACGGGCCAGCCGTGCGCGCTGTTTCGGCGCTCGGCCCTGGACGCGATCGCGCCCATCGACGAGGCGGTCAAGGTGTCGGTTGACTATAACATCCTGCTGCACGTCGCGCGCCAATTCCGCGGCGCGCACGTGGACGCGATCGTCCTTTGGCAGCGGCAACACGATGGGATGAGGGGACCCTCTGCGCAGCGCTATCGCGCGCACGAGCGAGCCGAGCGTTGGCGAGCGGCGGATTCGCGCCTGCTCAGCCGTTTGCTGCCCAGCCTCGAGGCAGCCGAGTTCATCGGGGCGAACGCCAACGTCTCGCTCTCGGGCGAGGATCGTCGGCGCGCCTGTTTCCAGAAGGCGGCGATCGCCGGGCGGAAGGATCTTTGGAACGAAGCGGGCGATGCACTCAGGAGCGCGCGTGACGAGGCGACGCACGCGCCGCTGTCATCGCTGGACCGCTTCATCCTCGGTCAGACGCTCGGCTCGCGGTACGGGATCGATAGCTTCCTGTTCTCCCCGACTGCGCAAAAGATGCTTGCAGAAGCTGCGGGCCACGATCGTCTGGGCGCTGAAATCCGCATCGCCATCGCCAAGCGTCTGACGTATTGGGCCGGCCAATATGTTCGCGCCGGCGACTTGAGCCGGTTGACGGCTGCGCTGAGCGCGCTTTTGGCGCTGGCGCGCGCGCGAGCTGGCGAACTTGTCATTGCCGCATTCCTGCGGCAGCTGCCGTTCAAAGACGCTCGGCGGACGCGAGTGGCCGAGCTCGCCCACTCCAGCGCGCCCGAAGCAGATTCAACAGTCGTTTCGCCGCTTGCGGCGACAGCAAAGCCAGCGCGAGCAGGTGCGCTACAGCCCCGCTTGCAACCAGAACCGCAAGCAGCAGCCACGCGTTGAGCGCGCCTGCGAGCAGGGCGTGAAGCCAAAGTACGAACACGGCCGAGCCGCCCGCTGCAACCAAGCTTTGCCAGCCCACGAAGACTTGTTTCGGCGCAGGATAGCCGATGGCGCGCTGAACAAGCGCCGCGCCGATCGCCCAGGTCAGCAAGCCGCGCAGCAGCACCGCCGCAGCCATCGCCGCTATCCCCCATTGGGCGGCAATCGGCGCAACGAGGAGCAGAAACACAGCGCCAGCCGCGACGATGAGCAGATGTTGGCCCGGCAGGCCGACGCCGCGCAATACAGCTCCGTTGAAAGATGCCGTGGCCGCGCGCACGCCTAAGAGCAGCATGATCTGTACGGCAGGAACAGCTGGCGCCCACGCAGAGCCGAACAGGAGCGGGATGGCTAGCGGAGCGATGGCGGCCCCGCCGATGAACAGCGGATAGCTGACCAGAGCGGCGAGACGGGTGGCGTCTTCCAGCATCTGACGCAGCCTGTCTGAATGCTGCTGCAAATGGGCGGACATCGGAAGTGCGAGCGCGTTGAAGGGCGCGAGGATGAGCGCGCTGGCCTGCTGAAAAAGCCGTTGGGCAAGGCTGAAATAGCCGAGCGCAGTTACGTCCACCAAACCGAGAAACAGCCGAGGAATAGCGTTGTCGGTTTGCGACACGATGCGTGTGGCGAGCGTTGCCGCGCTGAAGCGCCAAAGCTCCAGCACGTGGCGTAGTTTGACCGCGAGACCTGGCAGCCAGCGCGCAGCGAGCATGAATCCTGCGAGCCGCACGCAACGACGCGCGATCTCCATCCAGATCAGCGCCCATATGCCAAAGCCGGTCAGGGCAAGTGCAACGCCCACAGCTCCGGCGCCGAGCGAGGCGGCGGCGTCCACAGCGGCGATTGAGCCGAAGCGAAACTCCCGCTGCAGCACGGCTGCCGGCGCCGCCGACATGGCGAGCGGCAGAAGCGCACAAGCGAAGACGGGCAGAAGCTGCGCGAGTTCGTCTCGCTCGAACAGGGCGCCTATGTGCGGTGCAATCAGCGCCAAAAGCGCCGCCATCAGACCCGCGAGGATCGCCTGGAGCCAGAAGACGCCGCTCACGTGGGCGTCTTCCAGCTCTCGCTTCTGAATCAGGGCTTCGCTCAGTGAACCGCCAATCAGTGTCTCGGGAATGAGTGCAGCCAGCAGGATCACGCCATAGAGGCCGAACGTCTCAGGTCCCAGCATGCGCGCGAGGATCAGGAACGCGATCGCGGAACCGGCGACGTCGAACCATTTGGCGGCCGTCGCCCAGAGCGCCGCTTTGCCTACCGATGGGGGAGTCTCGCCAGACACGTGCGCTGACCTAGGCTTCACTCAAGCGGCGGGCTTGCTCGTAACGCCACGCCAAGAGCGAGGAGGCCAGCATGAAGGCGGGAGCGACGATCTTGGCGCCGCGTTCAACGAAGCCCCATCGCCGTCCGAAAAATGGAACCTGCTGCAGACAGGGCTTCACGACGTGATGGAGAATGCGCCAGTCGGAAATTGCACGCCGTGCGGCGATGAATCCGGTTTCTGTCAGCGCCCACTTAGTCTGCAACTTGTCGTGGCTGGCCGCCTGCCAAGCCGGCGACCACCGCAGCAGAAAATAGCTGAGGTCCTTGAGCGTTACCGGGTCTGCCGCGGAGGGCACAAGAAAGGTGACAACGGCATTGGGCTCGAACCAGATCTCGCCCCCGCCTGCTCTGACGGACCAGGCGAAATCCAGATATTCCTTCGACACGACATCGGGGTCGAAACCGCCGATGCGGTCGAACAGGGCCCGCCGCGTGAGGAAACAGTGCATCTCAGGCCACTGCGTGCGCCGCCTCGTAAGGCGATCCGCAAGCTGCTCGCGTCGCGCGCCTTGCAGATGGAACTCCTCGCTGAAATCGCGCTCGCCGCGTGCTGTGGTTGGGAACGTCCCATCGGCCTCGACAGGCGCGCCGACGTGATGGACGAGCGTGTGAACGGGTCTGCCTTCGCACGTGAGCGGGGCGACGACCTCCGCGCCCGTCTCATCGGCGCAGGCGACCAAAGCCGCCAGCCAGCCCTTTTCGAATACGACGTCGTTCTCGGCGAAGGCGACATATTCGGTGCTTGCTTGAGCCAGTCCAAGATTGCGCGCTTCCGCCGGGGTTGTTGGGCGACTCGCCTCAACGACCACAAAATTGTGCTGGCGAGCCATGTCCGAGAGCCATCGCCGTTCGCCGCGCGGCGCGTCGGCTGGAAGGACGTAGATCAAGTTGAACGGCGCTGGGGTGTTTTCCAAAAGGCTGACCAGCGATTCGCGCGCTAATGTGAAGCGGTCGCGCGTCGTGACGACGATGGTCACTCGCGCATGGCTCCCGGCCTCAGGCATGGACAGGCTCCGATGGGATCCGATCAGCAAGAGTCCGCCCGTGGAGTACGCACTCGTAGGCCGCGATCGTGCACTCGCAAGCAGCGCGAACAGAGAAGTTCTTCTCGATATAGGTCCTCGCTTGCAATGTCGCGCCTGGCCAGTCGGCCGAGTTTTCGATCAGCGCGATGACGCCCGCGGCGAGCGCCGCATCATCTCGTTCCGGCACGATCACGCCGCCGCCGGCGCGTTCCGCCAGCTCGGGAATGCCGCCGTGCGCGGTCGCCACAAAGGGGCAGCCGGACGCCATGGCTTCCTTCAGCGTGTTGATGCTTGCATCCTGGTCGCCGTCGCTGGCGGTCACCGAGGGCGCAAGCATGATGTGAGCCCGTTCGATGGCGGCTGCGACAGCATGCTGGGGCAGTGCGCCGGCAAAGCGCACTCTGGCTTCAAGACCGAGGGCGCTGGTCTGCGCCTCGAGCTGCGCGCGCAGCGGTCCGTCGCCAACAACGTCACACTCGACGTCGAGACCGGAGTCGGCGAGTCTGGCCAGCGCGGAGATGGCGTAGGCAAAGCCCTTCTTCTCCACCAAGCGGCCGACGCAAACGAGGCGGAGCGTCTCGCCCGGTCGATAGCTGCGGGCGCGATAGGGGAAGCTCTCTACAGGGATGGGCGAGGGAAGAACGGTGGTGCGCTCGCCAGGCGCTCCCAGGCTGATGAGCTTCTTGCGAAAGAATTCGCAGTTGGTGAAGAACGCATCCGCCTCCGCAAAGGCGCGCGCATAGACATCTCCGCCGTGTTGTTCAACGTGCGAGGAGATGTCGTAGCCTCTGAAGTGAACGATGACCCGGCCACTCAAGAAGCCGGCGCGGCGGTGGTTCAATGCGATGTCGGCCAGCGGACCGAACTGGCAATGCACGATGTCGTAGCGCCCGACGCCGAACATGTCGGCTTCGTGCAATGAGACTAGCGCGGCGGCATCGACGCCGAAGATGTTTGCGCTCAGCGCTCTTGCAGCTTTGGCGCCGTGCCGCGCGATCAGTCTGCTCATGGCTGGCCCCGCCAGGAGGGCCCGTTGGCGGGGCCTTCCGCGCAACACGAATTGGCGCAGACCGATCTTGGGGGCGATCGCCATTTCCGGATCGCCTGGGCCGTGCATCGCGTAAATGTCGACGGCGCATCCAAGCGCGACCAGACCTTCCGCCAAATGAGCGATGAAGGTCTGAGAGAGCGCTGGAAAGTGGTTAACGAGAAACGCGATTTTCATGGCCGGCGCCGCCATCTATCGAGCGCGCGAACCTCGCAGGCAAGCCGATGCGCGATATCCGCGCGCCATCCGCTGACGTTCCGCTTTTTAGGCGCCTCTGCCAACGCTCACTCCCGCGGCGCGGGGACGTGGATGCCCCCGACGGGCCGCTCGCTCAGCGCCTCGCGGCGGCAGCGGAAGAGTTCGGCGGGGCGGCCGCCGGCGCTTGTGTCGAATTCGCCCGCACCCTCGACCAGGCCGGTGCGGTCCAAGAGGCGGCGGAAGTTCTGTTTGTGCAGTTCGAGGCCGGCAATGGCTTCCACCAGCCGCTGCAGATGCAGCAGCGTGAACTTCTCCGGCGCCAGTTCGAAGATCACTGGCCGGTATTTGATTTTCGCGCGCAGGCGGCCGATCGCAGTGGCCAGGATGCGCCGATGATCGGAAACCATCGGCTCGCCAAGACCCGGCTTTGAGGCAATGGCCGGCGCCGTCTTGCCTTGGAAGCGGGCGCGGTCTCGCGCCGCCTCTGGCGCGAGGCCGGCCTCGTACAGCAACTCGTAGCGCTCGAGCGCGCGCTCTTCGTTCCACACAGCGCCGTCAAGCGCGAACGCAAGGCGTGCGCGCACACGGCGTTGCGCCGCGAGCTCCGCGCCGCGCGCGCCGTCCGCCCAAGCGTGAAGCTTCGGCGCAATGACCTCGTCGATCACGGCAGGCCGTCCCTCGCGCCAATCCTCCCAAGGAAAAAAATCGTACCAGGAGCGCCAGCGCGCACCGGCCTGATTGAGCACAGCGCGCGAAGGCGTGAGCGCGAGGTACGAGATGGAGATGACGCGGTCGGGGCTGCCTTCGATGTCGGCGAGCGGCGTTTCGCGCCCGCGATCGCCGAACGTGTAGAGCTGCTCGACATAGCCGATCTCGAAGCCAGTCTGTTCTTTCACCCAGCCGCGCAGCGACAGTTCCAGCGTGCGGTCGCCGGCGGGATCGAACGGGCCGAACGGCAGCCCGCCGATACCGCCGTCCGCATCGCGCGTGACGACGACATGGGGCGCATCCTCCGTGACGGCGACAATTACCGCCGAAAGGCCGATGACGACCCGGGGCGTTGTCATGCGCTGAACCGCGATTGCAGCGCGAACGGCTGGGCCTCGCCGATATCGAACCAGGTTGCGCCGCGGCCGATTTTCTCGATTGCGCGCACCATGCGGCCGCTGCGGCCGAGTTCCGCATCCGCGAGCGAAACGAAGCGCCGGTTCGGGCTTGCCGAGGGCGAAGCGGCGCGCAGCGCCAGGGCGATCTCTTCTTCGTCGCAATGAGGATTTTGCGCGCAGGCAGTGATGTAAGCCGTCGCCGTGGAGCGGGAGATGCCCGCATAGCAATGGATGAGGATCGGCGCTTCGGCGCGCCAAGCGCCTACAAAGTCCAGAATTGCGCGCATGCGCCGATTGCACAGCGCATCGAAGCCGATCGTCTCCACTTCAATGTCGTGGATCGGCAGGCGAAGATGACGCTCGTCGTTATAGCCTTCCAGCGCGGGAAACGGCGTGCCCGGATCAAGCAGGCTCACGACATGCGATGGCGCGTGCGCGCGCGCCAGTTCCGGAACGCGCGAAAGCGGGCAGACGAGGATGCTCATGCGCCGACAGCTTACGCCGGATCGAGCAGCGACCGGAAGCGCTTCAGGAAGGCTTCTTGCACGTGTGCGGTGGAGTGTGGCGTCAGCTTCAGCTGAATCCCGCGCGGTGGCGCACCGAAAAAGCGGCGCGCTTCGGATTCAGTGAAACCGGCCAGCTGCACAGCCTCGAAATAGGCGCAAATGATGTCGGCGCGCTTGATTGTCGCCTTCACCGCCGGCGGCGGGTGCGGCGGCAGCCCGAAGCGCAAGTGGATCGCGCCTTCTAGCGTCAATTCAAAGGCCTTGTAATCAAGCCCCAGCGCCGCTTTGAACGGACTGATCATGTCGCCGATGACGTACTCGGGCGCGTCATGCAGGAGCGCCATGAGCCGCTTTTTCTTGTCCCAGTCCGGGGCGAGCTTGCGGCAGACGTCTTCGACGGCGAGCGAATGCTGCGCGACGGAGAAGGCGTGCTCGCCGATCGTCTGCCCGTTCCAGCGCGCCACGCGCGCAAGGCCATGGGCGATGTCCTCGATCTCGATATCGAGAGGAGAGGGATCCAATAAGTCGAGCCGCCGGCCCGACAGCATGCGCTGCCAGGCGCGCGGGGCCTCGGGCCTCGAGCCGATCTTGGTGCGGGGCGCGCGCGCCATGGGCCTCTCGTCTTTGCGCTCGCTCAATGTAAGTCTCTATCCGAGTTGAGATAAGCGGGTTCGCCGAAAGGAGCATCCGAATGATGGGTTTGACGCGCGTAATTCTACGGCTGGGGCGCAATCCCGACGCCGGTTACCCGGACGGGATCGACGATTACGGCTATGTGATCCAGGCCCCGTTGGATGCCGACGGCAGGCTCGATGAGGCGCTATGGCGCGACAAGCGCGAGCTATGCACCGTGCGCCGCTTCCATCCCAACGAAGCGGCGGCGGACGGCTGGCGCAGGCGCCGCGGCGAGCAATGGTATTTCTGGTACGACGAAGAAGACGAAGGCCCGGAAGAGCCGCTCTACAAACTGGGCGCGCACGAGCTGCGGCCGGGAGAATACGTGACCCTCACCGAAGGCGACGGCGACGTGCTGACCTTCCGCGTCGCGGAGGCGACGCGGGTTTGAGCCCAGTGTGCGGGCAGTTCCCCGGAGGCGTATTCCGCGATGCGCAGATGCAGATCTTCGGCAGCTTTTCTTTCCGCGGCTTGCAGCAGCGCTTGCCCGCGGCGAATTTGCCGGCAGTATGGGTCAACGGAGAACCCAAGTGGCGGGCACTCTAATCAAAGTTGCTGGTCTTTCAGCGCTGTTTGTGGCCGCCGCCCACGCTCAGACGCAAGCCGAGAGGCAGGCAGCGGCGCCGGCAGCCGTGCAATCGGCGCGTGCGCAGCTCCACGTGACACTTGATTTTGCTCCGCACATGTCAAGCGAAACCCCGTTGTTAAGGATTGAGCCCTACCGGCGGGTATTGAGCGACTTTGTGCAACGCATTCGCGTCTGCGAGGCTGCAGGTGTGGAGTTGCGCTCCATCACGGTGATCGTATCGTTGGATCGGAACCAGAGGCCGCACCTCGCTCGCGCCGAGGCGCGGCGCCGCCAAGGACATATTCGCGCTGCGCTCGTGAGTGCCGGCGCGCCGGGGGACAAGATCGTGATGGAACCGACCGTAGAAATGTCAGGCATGATGCGCGCCAGAATCACGGCTAATTTCACGGACCCTTGCCCACGCTGACGGCGTCGGCGAGAATACGCCGAAAGGGGGAGTTCACATGACGCACGCTGTGATCAAAGCCGCTGGGATTTCGGCTCTGCTGGCGCTCGGCGCCTGCGCCCAGACGCAGGCGCAGCTGCCGATCGCCGATCCGACGCCGCCGCCGGTTGGGCAGACCGCGCCCTCGCCGTCGCCGCGCGCCGAATGCGCGCCAGCGCACGCAACGCTTTACTTTGGCGAGCAGGTCGCCAGCGAGGAGCCGGTGGTCACACCGCTCATCGACGACTTTCTGGCGCGCATCCGCGCCTGTGAAGAGGCGGGCGGCGAACTGCGTTCGCTCAGCATCCTCGCCACCGCCGATCCTGGGCAAACCCTCGCCGCTGCGCGCGCTCAGGTGCGCCGCCGGCAAGATCGCGTGCGCGACGCGCTCGTGGCCATGGGTGCGCCGGCGGACAAGATCCTCTACGCCGATCCGGTACAGGCGTCGGAGAGCGCGGTGATGGCCCGCCGCGCCGAGTTGACGGCTGACATGTACTAGCTTCACGCCCGCGTCACAGATTCAACGGCGTGTCCAGCGCTTCGCGGTATCTCCGGCTGCCGAGCACGGTGCGGCCGTCGTCGAGCGTGATCTCGACGTCGCCGCTGGGCGTGGGCTTCATCGCCTGAATGCGCGCACGATTGACCAGGCGCGAGCGGTGCACGCGCGCAAAGCCGCGCCCCGCGAGACGTGCTTCCCAGGAGGCCAGCGTGCCGCGCACGAGGTGCGTGCGCGCGGGCGTGTGGAACTCGATGTAGTTGCCGGCGGCCTCGACCAAGAGGATGTCGGCCGGCGCGAGGAACACTGCGGTCGCGCCGTCGCGGATCTCGATGCGCTGCTCGCCGGCGCGTTCGGGCGGCGGGCGCTCGGCTTGGCGCTGAAACCACCAATACACGGCGGCGATGGCGGCGTAGACGAGCACGTCCTTGCGCCATTCGTAAAGGAGCGTGGTTGCAACGCCTTGATCGAAGAAGCCGTAGCGGTCGCCGACAGCCCAGTAGGCGGTTTCGCGGATCACAAAGATCGCCAGGATGTGCGCGAGCGAAAATGGGATCGTCAGGCCGAGGTGGATCAGCGCGGCAAGAGGCAGATTGTCCCCGCCCGGCGTCCAGCGCCGGACGCCCATGCCAATCAGCGGCGCCATCGCCACAATCACAGCGACGCTGCTGATCTCCCAGAGCGCCGGCTCGGACCAGTGAATGTCCAGACCCATACGGCGATGTTCCATGATATCGGAGGTGCCGTTCACGAGGGCGACGGCGACGCCCACGAGCGCCACCACGACCCAAGGCCCAACGCTGGGGCGTCTGCCGCTCGTCCCGGTATCGCCGCCGCTGGTCACAGGTTGCTCTCCGCTCGTCCCAGCCAGCCGCCGGGCATGGCTTGAGCGTAGCGGGCCCGCGCGCTGTGCGGAAGAAAGCCGACATGACCGACCGCCGCTACGATCTCGACTGGCTCCGCATCGCCGCTTTTGGCTCGCTGATCCTCTACCACATCGGCATGTTCTACGTGTCTTGGGACTGGCACGTGAAATCGAGCCGGGCCAGCGAGGCGCTCGAGCCGCTGATGCTGCTGGTCAACCCCTGGCGGCTGACGCTTCTGTTCCTCATCTCCGGCGCGGCCACCCGCTTCATCGCCGACAAGATGAGCGTGTGGCGGCTGACCGGCTCGCGCATGGGCCGGCTCTGGCCGCCGCTGTTGCTGGCCGTGTTCGTGATCGTGCCGCCGCAGAGCTATTACGAGGTCTACGAGGCGCTGCAGGCGATGGGCGAGCCGACGCCGGCCGGCAGCCCCTGGCTCCAGGACTTCTACCGCAAGTATGTGACCGCCTCCGGTAATTGGTGCGATGCCGATGGCTGCCTCATCACGCCGACCTACAATCACATGTGGTTCGTCGCATACCTCATCCTCTACACGCTCGCGCTCGTCCTGCTGCTGCCGCTGCTGCGGCGCATTCCAAAGGCAATCTCTGTTCTGATCGCAGGGCCGGGCCTGCTGCTGATGCCTTGGCTCTTCCTCTTCGCGGCGCGGGCGACGCTCTATCCGACGTTCGGCCAGACGCACTTCTTCGCGGACGATTGGTACCTGCACACAATCTACTTCGCGGCCTTCGTGTTCGGGTTCGCTGTGGCGAAGCACCAACCCTTCTTCGATGCGTGTGTTCGCTGGCGTTGGTTCGCGCTCGTTGCGGCGCTCGCCGCGTGGGGCGCGTTCGTTGCCTACTACACGCTCAGCAGCGACGATCCGCCGGACTGGCTTGTCACTATCTTCCGCGGCGTACGCGAGGCGCAGGCGTGGATGGCGATCGTTGCGGTCATCGGATTCGCCCACCGCTATCTGCGCACGGCGGATGGGCCGGTGCGGCGTGTTCTGACGCAGGCGATCTTTCCATTCTACCTCGTGCACCAGACCATCATCGTCGTCGCCGGCCATCATCTCGATGCGCTGCACCTGCCGCTCGCGCTCGAGGCCGCTCTGCTCATCGGCGCCACGGCGCTCGGCTGCTGGCTGTTCTACGATCTGGCGCGCAGAGTTCCGCTGCTCAGGCCATGGGTTGGTTTGCGCTCGAAGCCGGGCGAAAATCGTGGTAAAAACACTGATGTCTTAGTTGGGGAGGCGAATTGAGGCCTCCGGCGGGCGTCCGCCGCCGTGGAGCGAAGCGATGTTCTTCTGGTTCCTCGTCGCCGTTGCGATTGTGGTGGGACTCACCGTGCTCGGCGCCTTTGTCGTACGCCGCAATCCCGGCAGCGAGTGGGAAGACCGGGAAGACAGGCCCATGGGCCCCTGGGGCGACCACTGAACGCTTGAACGGCCGCGCTTTTGCTTGCGCCGCGCGGAATAGGGCGCCTTAACTTCGGGAAGTTGTCTCGAGGAGCTTCCGGTGCAGATCCGCCGCGCCGTGCCGCGCGACGCCGACGCGATCGCTAAACTCGCCGCCCAGGCCGCCGCCGAGGAGGGCGGCGCGTCCGGGCTCGACGCCGATCGCATCAAGGCGCATGCGTTCGGCCCCAATGCGCTGTTCGAGGCCTGGGTCGCCGAGCCCGACAAGCGCGCGCCCATCTGCGCGCACGCCGTGATCACCAAGAGCTATGACGTGCGCCGCGCCTGCCCGACCGTCGTTCTTTGCGAACTGTTCGTCGCGCCGGCGCATCGGCGCGGCGGTCTGGCGCGCAAGATGATGAGCGTGGTGGCCCAGCGGGCGCGGGACCTGGGCGCGCGGGAGCTGAGAATCACCACAGGGGTCGAAAACGAAGTGGCGCAGCGCTTCTTCGCCGCCGTCGGCGCCCAGCGCCGAGAAGCCGCAGTGTTCCTCATGTCGGCGGACGGCATAGATTGGCTGGCGGCGGAAGGACTGTGAATAGTCAGTAGTGAGTAGTCAGTAGTGAGTAGCGAGCAGTGGAAAGGCGAGCCGTCGATTGCCGCGCCCTTCACAAGCGCTCTTCACTGCTGACCACTGACTACTGACGACTGACTACTGACTAAAAGGGGACGGAAAGACATGCTCGCGAAACCGCTGCTCAAGACAGCTGCGTCCTGGATCGCTATCGCCGCCTTCGCCGCGGCGTGTGCGACAGCGGCGCCGGAGGGGACAGACGCCCAGCGCGGCCAGCTCGACGCGGCGTCGGCGCAGGCGTTTGTGGAAGCGGCCGAGCGTGAGCTGATGGAGCGCTCCGAGTACGAGGGCCACGTCGGCTGGATCTACAACACCTACATCAACTACGACACCGAATGGCTGTTGCAGCGCGTGGACGCCGAGGGCACCGAGGCGCGCGTCCGGCTCGCTAGCGAAGCGGGGCGCTACGCCAATGTCGAGCTGCCGCCGGACACACGCCGCAAGGTCGATCTTTTGCGCTTGAGCATCGAGCTGCCGGCGCCGCGGCGCGATGGCGCGGCCGCGCAGCTTTCGGAAATCACGACGCGCCTCGGATCGATCTATTCGACATCGCGCATCGACTATCAGGGCGAGCAAGTCCCGCTGGACGATCTCGAAACTTTGATGGGCACGGAGCGCAACCCGGCGCGTCTGGAAGAGATCTGGACCAAGTGGCACGCGACGGCCGCGCCCATGCGCGAGCACTATGCGCGCATGGTGGAAATCGCCAACGAAGGCGCGCGCGATCTCGGCTTCGAGGACGTCGGCCATATGTGGCTGTCCAACTACGACATGCCCGCCGACGCGATGGAGGCGGAGGTCGAGCGGCTGTGGACTCAGATGCAGCCGTTTTACGAGCAGCTGCATTGCTACGTGCGTCAGCGGCTCCACGCGCGCTATGGCGATGCGGTGCAGCCGGCGACCGGGCCGATCCGCGCCGACATCCTCGGCAACATGTGGGCGCAGGACTGGACGACGCTGATGCCGATCGTGCGTCCGCGCGGGGCGGCGCAAACCTACGACATGACGCAGTTGCTGCGCCGCGCCCGTTACGACGAGCGGCGCATGGTGGAACAGGCGGAACGCTTCTACACCTCGCTAGGCCTGGAAGAGCTCCCCGAAACGTTCTGGGAGCGCTCGCTGTTCACGCGGCCGCGCGACCGCGACGTCGTTTGCCATGCTTCGGCTTGGAATGTCGACGATGTCGAGGATCTGCGCATCAAGCAATGCATCCAGGTCAATGCGGAGCATTTCCAGACGGTGCATCACGAGTTGGGGCACAATTATTATCAGCGCGCGTACAACCAGCAGCCCTGGCTCTATCGCGACGGCGCGCATGACGGCTTCCATGAAGCCATCGGCGACTTTATCGCCCTCAACATAACGCCGCAGTATCTGGTGGAGATCGGCCTCTTGCGCCGCAACCAGATCCCGCCTGCATCGGCCGACACGAGTCTCTTGATGGAGCAGGCGCTCGGCAAGATCGCGTTCCTGCCGTTTGCACTGACGGTCGATCAATGGCGTTGGCAGGTGTTCGATGGGCGCATCACGCCGGACCGCTACAACGCGGCATGGTGGGAGTTGCGCCAGCGCTATCAAGGCATCCGCCCGCCGAATGCGCGCGGCGAGGAGTTCTTCGATCCCGGCGCGAAGTACCACATCGCGTTCAATGTCTCCTACCTGCGCTACTTCCTCGCGCACGTGCTGCAATTCCAGTTCTACGAAGCCGCGTGCCGGCAGGCGGGTTGGCAAGGACCGCTGCATCGCTGCACGGTCTACGGCAACGAAGAAGTGGGCCGGCGCTTCAATGCGATGATGGAGATGGGCCGCTCGCGCCCCTGGCCGGACGCGCTCGAAGCCTTCACCGGCACGCGGCAGATGGATGGCGGCTCGATGGTCCGCTACTTCCAGCCGCTGATGAGCTACCTGCAGGAGCAGAACCGCGGCCAACAATGCGGCTGGTGACGCGCGGCGGGGCTTGCCTGCCAGGGCAGTCCGGCCGCGTGGGAACCGAGGGTTCCCACGCGGCGTTGGACCGCGGGTAGTCGCGGCCGCCAGGTCGCGACGCGGGAGTGCTGCGCTCGAATGGCCAAGGAAGCTGTGAGTTCGACCAAGGAGCCAGCGAGCGAGAGCTTCGCGCCCCGGCGCAATGAGCCGCTGCTGCGTGAGGCCGCGGATTCCGCCCCAGCGCCGGTGTGGATGACAAACGCGGAGGGCGCGGTGGAGTTCGTGAACCGCGCGTTCGAGGAGTTTGCGGGCGGGCCCGCGGACCAGCTCCTAGGGGACGCCTGGCTCACCTACGTTCATCCTCACGACATCGCGGCCGTTCGCCAGCAGCGTGAGACCGCCTGGCGCCAAGGTCATCAGCCCTACAAGTTCGAGGCCCGTTTCCGCCGCCACGACGGCGCATGGCGTTGGTTCGAAGTGAGTTCTCGGCCGCGTCTCGACCGGGCCGGCGCGTTTCATGGCTATGTCGGGCTTGCCGTCGACCGCACCGAGGAGCGTGCCGCGCGCCAAGCCTTGGAAGAGAGCGAAGCGCGCTTGCGGCTCGCAATCGAAGCTGGACGTATGGGCGTGTGGGAATGGGATATCGCGGGCCAGCGCGTGAGCTGGTCCCCCGAGTTGGAGGCGGTGCACGGACTTGAGCCGGGCGCCTTTCCCGGCACGTTCGAGGCGTTTGAAGCGGACATCCATCCCGATGATCGGGAGACGGTTCGCGCTGCGGTGGCGCGCACATTGACAGAGGGCGAGGCGCACCACCTCGAGTATCGCATCGTCACACCCGGCGGCGAACAGCGTTGGGTCGAAGGGCGCGGCAAGCTTTTCCGCGATGAATCCGGCCGCCCGCTGCGAATGGTGGGGGTGTGCGCAGACATCAGCGAGCGCAAGCGGGCGGACGAGGCGCTGCGCCAGAGCGAGCGGCGCTACAGGGAATTGGTGTCCGGACTGAACGACGTGATCGTTTGGGAGGGCGATCCCGCGACCTTCCGCTTCACCTTCGTGAGCGGCGCTGCAGAGACGCTGCTTGGCTATCCGGCGAGCCGATGGGTCGAAGAGCCGAGCTTCTGGATCGATCACATGCATCCGGACGATCGCCTTTGGGCAATCGATTATTGCGCCGAGCACACGGCGGCCGGCGTCGATCACGAATTCGAATATCGCATGATCGCGGCCGACGGGCGCGTCGTCTGGCTACGCGACAACGCCTATGTCAGTGAGAAGGACGGCAAGAAGATATCACGCGGCCTGATGGTCGACATCACTGCGCGCAAGCAGGCGGAGGAAACGCTGCGCGCGAGCGAGGAGCGCTATCGCGCTGTCGTCGAGAGTCAGGCGGAGTTGGTCTGTAGATTCAAATCAGACGGCACTATCCTGTTCGTGAACAAGGCCTATGCGAGCACCGTTGGCGCGACAGTCGAACAACTGGAGGGCGCCAAGCTGTGGGAATGGGTTTCGGAACAGGACCGCGGCGCTGTTGAGGCATTGCTGGCGAAACTTACGCCAGCGGCGCCCGAGGTGCGAATCGAGAACCGGGTGCGGACCGCGGCGGGCGAGCGCTGGATGCTGTGGACGAACCGCGCGCTCGCGTTTGACGCTCAGGGTCGCTGGACGGAGGCGCAGTCGGCCGGCGTCGACATTCACGAGCGCAAACAAGCGGAGGAGCATACAAAGCTGCTGCTCGATGAATTGAACCACCGTGTGAAGAACACGCTCGCCGTCGTCCAGGGTATTGCGCAACAGACGTTCAAGAATGTGGATCAGGGGGCGCGGCGCGCGTTCGAGGGCCGACTCGCGGCGCTCTCGAAGGCGCACAGCTTGCTGACGGACCGTCGGTGGGCGCCCGCGCCCTTACGCGTTCTGACCGAGGACGTGAGCCATCTCTGCGGCGCCGCTCGCGAGCGCATACATATTTCTGGCCCAGAGGTGATGCTGTCGCCGCGTCAGGCGCTTTCGATTGCCATGGCGCTGCACGAATTGTGCACAAACGCGATGAAGTATGGCGCGCTTTCGACCGAGAGAGGCGCCGTCGATCTTACTTGGTGTGTGACGGGCGGCGCCAAGCCGCATCTAGAAATACAGTGGCGTGAAAGGGACGGTCCGCCCGTAAAGTCGCCAGCCCAGCGCGGCTATGGCTCGATGATGATCGAGCGCGCGCTCGCGCACGACCTACAGGGCAGCGCAAAGCTGGAATTCAAGCCGAACGGGGTTGTGTGCACGATCTCCGCGCCGCTTGAAACCTAGCCTTCGAAGCAGCGGACGACCGGGGACACAGGCCGCGCTGGACTTCAGATTTGCTTGTGTCTCTCAAGCGCTTCGATCAGCGGCTGGAGCTCGCGCGCGTACGGGCGCCAGCGCCCGACGCCGGCGGTGAAGAGGGGTTGGCGCACCTGGGCTGCGCTGGCCGTCGCGACGGTGCGCTTTGTCTCGTGGAAACGCAGGCACGCTGGCTCGAACGGCAGTCCGCAATGGCGGAGAATGGCGCGCATGCCGGTCTCGAAATCGCGCACAAGATTCTCATACCTCACCTCGAGCACGGTCTGCGGCAGCAGCGCGCGCCAGTGGTCGGCGAGCCGATCGAAGCAGCGGTGATAATGCGCGAGGTCTTCGAGATCGTTGGCGAAGGCGTGTTCGCCGATGAACGCGCGGCGGAAGATGGAGAAGCACACGTCGACGGGATCGCGCCGCACGATTAGAACGCGCGCGGCCGGAAACAAGCGCGCGATAAACCCCACGTTCCAGAAGTTGAAAAGATTCTTATCGATCAGGACCGGCGCCGCGGGCGCGCCCGATCGGTACATGCTTTCCCACCGCGGCCCATGCTGCCGAATGACGTCGTTGGGGTCCCGGTTCGTCGCCAATTGCAGGTCCAATTGCCTGCGCACGTCGTAGAGAGCCATGCTTTCGCCGCGGCTTGCGACTTGGCTGTGGCTCGCCAACGCCTGATCGAGCAACGTGGAGCCGCAACGCGGCATGCCGACGATAAAGACAAGACCGCGTCCCCGTTCGGGACTGAGCGCCGCCTTTGCGAAAAGAGCCGCGGAGAAGGTGCGCATTTCCGCCGCGAGCTTCGCTGCCGTGGCTTCGCGCCGGTAGGGCTTGCCGCGCTGCAGATCGGCGCGGGCGAGTTCGCGGCGCGCCGCCAAGATGCTGGCGAAGGCCTCGCCGTAGCGGCCTTGCGCGTCAAGCGCCGCGGCGAGGGCGAAGCCAGCGGTGGCGCGGTTTTCGGGCGTGCTCCGCGTCTCGCCCGCAAGCGCGCGAAGTTGCGCGCGCATTGGCTCGTCGATGGCGGAGGCGTCGAGGTCCGCCAGCGCCGCATAGGCGGGGACGAGGCGCGGGTTGCGCGCGATGGCTGTGAGGGCGGACTCTCTTGCGCCGTCGAGATCGCCGCTGCGCAGGTGTTGCTGCGCCAGGAGCGCATGCGCTTCGCCGCGGGTTTCGTCGATCTGCAGCGCCTCGGCGAGGTCGGCGCCGGCGGCGTCGGCCTCGCCCAAGCGCAGCAGCGTGTCAGCGCGCGCGATGCGCACGTCATAGTCTCGCGGCAGCATCGCGACCAGCTCGCGTTGCACGCGCTCCGCCGCGACGAAATGGCCATGCTCGGTGAGACGCGTCGCCCAGAAGGCGCCGACGCTTGCGGCCTGTGGCGCGGACATTTTGCGCAAGTCGGCGAGGCACTGGCGAAACCTTTGCTCCTCATCCGCGATCGCCGCCGCTGACCCCATCACGTAGAGGATCGCAGGCGCGTTTGGGTCGATGGCGCCCGCTCGGGTCGCGGTCGTGAGCGCGGCGCGCGCATAGCCCACGCCCAGCTGCGCCGAGGCGAGCCCCAGCAACACCTCGACGCTGCGCGGGCGCTGTTTGGCGAGCGGCGCAAACAGCGCGAGAGCGTCGGCGTAGCGGCCCTCTTCGAGCGCCGCCAAGCCTGCCGAGAAAGTCGCGTCCGCCATCGGGTGAGCGCCGTTGCCTGGCGCGATTACGCCGCCTTCTGCACGAAGATGCTGCCGGCGGAATAGCCGGCGCCGAACGAGCAAATGAGGCCGCGGTCGCCGGGCTTCAGATCGGCCGAGTATTTGTGGAAGGCGATGATGGAGCCGGCGCCGGCGGTGTTGCCGTACTCGTCGAGCACGGTCGGCGCTTCGTCCTGACTGGCCTCGTGGCCGAGCACGCGCTCTGCGATCAGCCGGTTCATGTTCGAGTTGGCCTGGTGCAGCCACATGCGGCGGATGTCCTTGGGCGTGAGCTCCAATTCGGCCATGTGCTCGAGGATCATGTCCGAGACCAGCGGCACCACTTCCTTGAACACCTTGCGGCCCTGTTGGACGATCAGCTTGTCCGGCATGTCGCGCCATTGCGGATCGCAGCGGTTGAGGAAGCCGAAATTGTTGCGGATGTTGTTGGAGAAGCGCGTCTTCAGCTTCGAGCCGAGAATGGCCCATGATCCAGGCGGCGCGAAATCGGCGCGCTCGACCAGGATGGCCACGGCGGCGTCGCCGAATATGAAGTGCGTTTCGCGGTCGCGCAGATTGAGGTGGCCCGTGCACAGCTCCGGGTTCACCACCAGCACCGAGCGCGCGTGGCCGGCATGGATGATATCGGCAGCGTTCTGGATCGCGAACGTGGCCGAGGAACAAGCGACGTTCATGTCATAGCCGAAGCCGCCGGCGCCGAGCGCGTTCTGCACCTCGATGGCCAGCGCCGGATAGGGCCGCTGCAGCGACGAACATGTGCAGATCACCGCGTCGACATCGGCGGGATCGCGGTCGGCGCGATGGAGCGCCTCCTTGGCGGCGGCGACGGAGACTTCCGCCATGAGCGAGATTTGCTCATTCGGCCGCTCGGGAATGTCCGGGACCATGCGGTCCACGTCGAGCATGCCCTTTTTCTCGATCACATGGCGATGCTTGATGCCGGAGGCCTTCTCGATGAACTCGACGCTCGACGGCAGCAACGCGGGCAGCGCCCCGGACTCGATCTCGGCCGCGTGTTCGCGGTTGTAGCGCTCGACATAGGCGTTGTAGCTGGCGACCAGTTCGGCGTTCGAAATCGAGTTCGGCGGCGTATAGAGGCCGGTCGCGGAAATGACGACGGTCAAAGGCGGCATCCTCACGGGCGCTCAACGCCCAGAGACGCGCTTAACCGCCCGTCCCTAGGAGCGTCAACGGATTAAGCCTGTGCGGGCTGCGCCGCGCCTATCGCGGCCGCCCCGAGGGCCGCGGCGGAGGCGGCGTCCGATATTCGCGCGCACGCCGGATGGTCTCCTCGTTCTCTTCGATGCAGGCGTCCATTTCCGGGCCCGGCTGCACGCCCTGGTCCACGCACGCGGCGCGGGCCGCGTCTTCGATCGACTGCTGGTGCGCGCACGCCCCCGCGGTCATCGCGGCGGCGGCCACAAGAGATATGACGGTACGCAATGGCTTTGCTCCCCTCGGCTGCTGCGGCGACGATAGCCAAGACGCAGCCCGTGCGCCAAGCGATCAGGCGTCGCGCGCCGGCAAAATCAGCCAGGGCGGCGGATCGAGCCCCACCTGCTTGCCCTCTGCGGTCAGCGCAACGCCGCCGTCCGTGGCGGCAAGCGCACGGTCCAGGCGCAGCAGTGCAATGGCGCGGCCCTCGATGCCGCTGCGCACGGTGCCGAGTTCTGCCTCGGCGGCGAGGATTTTTGATCCGTAGGCGGGCGGCGCGCCCTCGAAGACGATCGGGCAGAACTTCTTCCGTGTGGTGGCGCGCCGTTTCATGCGGCTCACGTTCTCCTGGCCCACGAAGCAGCCCTTCTGCAAATCGACGCCATGCAACTCTTCCAGCAGCGCTTCGAGGGCAAACACTTCTTCGGGCGCTGCATCGCGCGCGAGATCGGGTACGCCGAGGGCGATGCGGTGGACGTCGAACGGCGCTGCGCCGTTCTCAAATCCATTCCACTTGGCCGGCAGAGGGCAAATTTCGCGCCAGCCTAACGCGCCGTCTGGAAAACGCGGATCGGCTTGCCCTCCTCGAAACGGGTTTGCCGACCACAAAACATCGAACTGTCCGGTCACTTCTTCCAGCGCCACTTGAGCCCGCAGTCTATACATCGATAGTCGCTGCAGGAGATCGGCGCTGCGGCTCCGATCGACATCGATGATGATCCCATCACCGCCGGTCCACAGCAGCATATCTGTAACGAGCTTGCCTTGTGGCGTCAGCAGCGCGCCGTAAGCCACGCCGACTTCATCCAACCGCTCGACACTCTGCGTCAGCAGATTGCCGAGGAAGCCAGTCGCATCCGGTCCGGAGACGCGGATCAGCGTACGCGCCAGGCGGAAAGGTGCGCTCATGGCGCATCACTTGGCGTGGAGATCGGCCCGCCGCAAGCCGCTGTTGACTTGGCATTTACGCCTCTCACGCCTAACCCGCTGGGCATGGCCTGGATCATCTTCCTGGCGCCCGCCGATCTCGGCGAAGCGGTGCTGGCGAGCGGCGCGGTCGCGCACGCGCTGCGCGATCCCGGCGACATGCTGACGATCGTGGGCAGCCCGGAAGTCGCGGCGCTGTTTCGGGGCGCGCCTTCGGCGAAGATTTGTCTCCCGCGCGAAACGGCGCTTCAGTTCGCCCTTGGCGTGCGATTGCAGCCGGTGCGGTGCGACGTCCTGATCGACGCGCAGGGCGGCCTGGCAGGCCGCATCATTCCGGTGAAGAGCCGCATCAAGCTGGCGGAAGCGCAGGTGCTGCGCCATCGCGTCGAGGCTTGGGGCGAGGCGGCCGGCGCGGATCGCCCGCTCGCGCCGAAGCTTTGGCTGGATGCACCGGCGCGCAAGGCAGCCGCCGCGACCGCGCCGGGGCGCGGGCCGCTGCTGGCGCTGGCGCCCGGCGGGGTCGACGCGGCCAAGCGCTGGCCCGCCGAGCGTTTTGGCGCCGTGGCCCGACGGCTTGCGAGCGGGCCGCTTGCGGGCGGGCAAATCGTCGTGCTCGGCGCCGCGCCGCGCGACGCCGACATCACGCGCGCGATCGTCTCTAGCCTGGAAGCCGATGGCGTGGCTGCGCGCGATTGCGGCCAGGGACTGGATCTCCTGGCCGCCGCCGCCTTGCTGGAGCGCGCGACGCTCTGCATTGGCAACGACAACGCGCTCACCCACATCGCCGCCGCGATGGGCGCGTCCACGCTGACGCTGTTCGGGCCGACCGACGAGCGCGCACGCGCGCCGTATGGCCCGCGTGCGCGGACGCTGCGCGGGCGAAGCCTGGAAGAGATCGCGGCCTCGCCCGCGCTGGACGCGGGCGCGGCGATGGGCGAGATCAGCACAGATGCGGTGGAGGCGGCTGCGCTCGACCTGCTGCACGCCGGAGGCTTGAGATGAACGCGTTCGACCTCATCCTGCGCGGCGGCGTGATCGTCAATCACGGCGGCGAGGGCGTCGGCGATATCGGCGTGGCCGGTGGCAAGATCGCGGCGATCGGCGATCTCTCGCGGTTCTCTGCAGGCGAGGAGTTCAATGCGGCGGGCCTGCATGTGCTGCCCGGCGTGATCGACACACAGGTGCACTTCCGCGAACCGGGCAACGAACACAAGGAGGACCTGGAAACCGGCACGCGTGCGGCGGCGCTCGGCGGCGTCACGGCCGTGTTCGAGATGCCTAACACGTCGCCGCCGACGACGAGCGCGGACGCCATCGCTGACAAGCTTGCACGCGCCAAGGGCCGCGCGCACGTCGATCATGCGTTCTACGTCGGCGCCACGCACGAGAACGCCGATCAGCTCGGCGAGCTGGAGCGTCTACCGGGCTGCTGCGGGGTGAAGACGTTCATGGGCTCGTCAACCGGCACGCTGCTCGTGGGCGACGACGAGGGACTGGACCGCATCCTCAAGAACATCAACCGGCGCGGCGCCTTCCACGCCGAAGACGAGGCGCGGCTCAACGAGCGGAAAGGGCTCGCGCGCGAAGGCGATTGGACCAGCCACGCGGAAGTTCGCGACGACCAAACCGGACTACTCGCCGTGCAGCGTCTGGTCGATGTCGCGCGTCGACACGGCAAGCGCGTGCACGTGCTGCACGTCTCGTCGGCGATCGAGATGGAGTTCTTGGCGACCGCCAAGGATGTGGCGACCGTGGAGACCTTGCCGCAATTCCTCACCTTCCGCGCGCCCGAGATCTACGAGCGGCTCAAGGGCTTTGCGCAAATGAACCCGCCGATCCGCTATGGGCCGGACCAAGCCGCGCTGTGGTCGCTGGGCATTACGCAGGGCGTGGTGGACGTCATCGGCACCGACCATGCGCCGCATACACGCGAAGAGAAGGCGCAGCCTTATCCGAAATCGCCCTCGGGCATGCCGGGCGTGCAGACGCTGGCGCCGGTGATGCTCACGCACGTGAACGAGGGCAGGCTCAGCCTCGCGCGCTTCGTCGATCTCACCAGCGCTGGGCCGCAGCGCGTGTTCCAGATCGCGGAGAAAGGCCGTATCGCGCTCGGCTACGATGCGGATTTCACCATCGTGGACATGAAGGCGCGTCGCCTCATTCGCAGCGAGGACCAGGCCACGCGCTGCGCCTGGACGCCGTTCGACGGCTTCGAGGCGCAAGGCTGGCCGATGGCGACGATCATCCGCGGCCAGATCGTGATGCGCGACGGCGAGATCGTAACGCCGAGCTCTGGCGTACCGATGCGGTTTCTAGAAACGCTCTAATATGGACCGCCGGCGCCCTCGCCGGCATTATTTGCGCCATTCGGTGCGCGTGCCGAGCATGAACGGAGCGACGCGCCGGCGAGGGCGCCGGCGGTCCATGCTAATTCGGCGTCTCTGTTCCCAAACCGGCGCGGTAGATCGCGGCGTCGTCTTCGGTGAAGCAGCAGAAGACGACGCGCTTTACGCTGGGCGCTTTCTCGAGCGCCTGTTCACAGGCGGCGATGGCGATGGCGCAGGCGAAGCCGCGCGGCCAGCCGAAATTACCTGTGCCAAGGCAAGGAAAGGCGATGGACGCGAACTTCCGCGACGCGGCCATCTTGATCGCGGACATGTAGCAGCGCGCGAGGCCATTGACCTTCTCGCCTTCGGGGCCGGGCGTGGTCCAGATCGGCGCGGCGGTGTGGATGATGAAGCGCGCCGGCAGCTTGAAGCCGGGTGTTATCACACACTCGCCGACGTCCAGCGGCGGCAGGCGCGAGGTGTGCTTTGTCAGTTCCGGTCCGGCCGCCGCGCGCAATGCGCCGTCGACGCCGCTCCCGGGCGCAAGCTGGCGGTTGGCGGCATTGACGACCGCATCCACGGCGAGCGTTTCGATGCGCCCGACCACAATTTCAAACGGCGCCGTCATGATCTTCTTGTAACGGGAATCGCCAGGATTGTCGCCCGTCATGGCTCTGCCATAGTGGCGAAGATGCAGAAGCAGCCGCAGCTCATGAGGGTGGGCCAGCGCCGGCGCCTGACCGAGGGCGAGATCCGCCTGGGCCGCGACGTGTTCGGCGACGAGATCGCTTGGTCGCGTGTGCGCGTATTGCAGGCCCCGCCGCTCGGCTTCGGCGCCATGGTGCCGCTGGGACGCACGATCGTGTTCTCGAGATGGCGCGCCGCGCGCGATCTCGCCGAGAGTTCGATCGACGAACAGGGGTGGTTCATTCACGAACTTATGCACGTCTGGCAGGCTGCGCATGGCGTCGTGCTCGCGCTGGCCAAGCTCGGGGCGCTCGGCAAGCATGCGTATGTCTACAAGCCCCGTCCCGGCGCGAAGCTCTCGCACTACAATATCGAGCGCCAAGCCGAGATCGCGCGCCATCTCTTCCTCGCCCGCGCGGGCGCAAAGGCGGAAACCCCGCCGCGCGATTGGCTCGAAGACGTATGGGCGAGCCGCCGCGCTTAGGGTTCGTTGGCGCGCAGGGTGAATTCGCCGCGGCGCACGCGTTCGGGCAGCGTGGCGCAGAAGTCGGCGACAGCTTGTTCGCCGTAGCGGTCCACCATATCCGCTACCGCAGCGTAGATCGCGACCGACGCCACGACCTCCGGGTCGGCCCCTTCCGACAGCGCCTCGTCCCAAGCATCGAGGATCAGTTCGAGCGCGCGGCCCTTCTTTTCAGGATCGTCGTCAGTTGCCGGCATGGCGCGCGCTCAACGCCTGCGCGACGCGCAGACCGCGTGCGCGCAGCTCGGCTTCCATCTGTCGGGTAGTGGCGTCGCACACGGGAAAACGCGCCTCCTCGGTGCGATAGCCGCGATTGAAGCCTTCCACCAGGACCGCATTGTACTGAGGCTCGCGTTCGATCACGCCGCGCATGTAATCGCGCCAGCGCTGATCGCCGCGGCCCTCGCACAAAATGCGCAAATAGTGTGCACCGCCCAACACTTCGGCGAGCTCCACGAGTTGGCTGCGGTACCATTCCTCGCCGCGTTGGGCCTGCGGCTGCTGCGCATGCGCCGGCGCGGCCGCGACGGCGAAGAAGAGCGAAGCGCAGACCAGGGCGCGAATCGACATGGCAGTCCCGCTATCTCGCAAACGGGGCGGGAGTATGGAACAGTTTTTCAACCGCCGTTCAGGGGCGGCTTGCGCGCCGCCCATGGCTGCGCCTGTTCCAATTCATAGGCGAGTTCCAAGAGCCGGCGTTCCCGACCCTGCGCGGCCGCGAAATGGACGCCGATCGGCAGGCCGCCGGACGACCACCCGAGAGGCAGGCTGATCGCCGGGGCGCCGGCAATGTTCTGCAGGGGCGTGTAGCCGACGTAATCGCTAAGCGTCGCGAACGTCGCCATGCCCAGCGAACCCGCGATTTCGCCCAGCGGTAGGGGCGGTTTCGCCAGGACCGGCGTCAGATAGATGTCAGCGTCGCTGAAGAAGGCTCCGTAGAGTGCGTCAACATCGCGCAGACGCATGATCGCCGCCTCCAGTTCGGCTTGCCCGCGCTGCTGGTAATGCGCAGCGAGTTCCAGCGTCAGTGGCTCCAGTAACTGATCGAGTGGGGCCGCGCCCGCCTGGCGTTGGACGAGCGCGACCACTTCGGCGGCGCCCGCCGCCCACAGCAAGATGAAGTCTTCGGAGAACTGGCGTCCGTCGATCTGCGGCCGCCCCTCGCGCACGTCGTGCCCAAGCGAGCGGCAGAGCGCCGCGGCGGATTCGACCGCGGCGCGCACATCTGCGTCGGGCTCGTGGCCCAGAGCGTTGGGAATGTCGAAACGGATGCGCAGACGTTGCGTGCTTGGGCCGGTGACCACGCCTACAGCTGGAAACGCTGCTGTCCCGTCCGTCTGCTCCGTCGCCGCGAGCCAAGCGGCGGTATCGCGCACGCTGCGGCTGACGCAGCCATTCACGGAAATATCGATGCCGGAATCCGGCCTGCCGCCCGCGACGCTGCGTCCGCGCGAGGGCTTCAATCCCACCAACCCGTTGCAGGAGGCGGGGATGCGGATCGAGCCGCCGCCGTCGCTCGCATGCGCGATCGGCACGACGCGCGCCGCCACCGCCACCGCCGCGCCGCCGGATGAACCGCCGCAGGAGCGCGATAGGTCCCACGGATTGCGGGTCGGTCCGCCAAGCACTGGCTCGGTGGTGGCCGTGAGACCGAACTCCGGCGTCGTCGATTTGCCAAACGGCACCAGCCCTGCCGCGAGAAGCGCGTCCATATACGGGGGCTGTTCTGTTGGCACATAATTGGCGAAGGCGCGGCTGCCGTACTTGGTCGGCAGACCGATGACGGGCATCAGGTCCTTGATGAGCGTTGGCACGCCCGCGAAAGGTCCGCCCAGGCGCTGCGCCAGGCGCGCGCGAGCATAGTCGTAGGTCGGCGTGGCGATGAAGTTGAGCTGCGGATTCACGCGCTCGGCGCGCGCGATGGCGGCATCCAGAGCCTCTTGCGCCGTTATCTCGCGCGAGCGTATGCGCGAGGCGACGCCCGTGGCGTCGAGATCGCCCAACGCGTCGGTCAAATCGGAAGAGGCCTGCGGCGCCCCTCGCTGGAAAACGCAAGCGCCCGCCAAGCTGCTCAACGCGACCGCATTCGCCATCAAGGCGCGGCGTGACCATTTCATTGACGCTCTCCCGACCCGCTTCGTTGTTCGCGCGAGAGTTGCGCGCGACGGCGCGCAGGGCAAGGGGTTGCCTTGGGGGAAGCAGCAGGCGACAGCAGGCGCATGCCCCGCATGCGCGCCGATCTTCTGCTCGTGGCGCGCGGTCTCGCCGAGAGCCGCGCCAAGGCGCGCGCGGCGATCGAAGCCGGCGGCGTGACCGCGGACGGCGAGCCTGTGGGCAAATCCTCCGACCTGATCGAGGAGAGCGCGGCGCTGGAGTTGAGGCCGCCTCATCCCTGGGTCTCGCGCGGGGGCGTGAAGCTGCAGCATGCGCTCGACGTGTTCGGCGTCGACCCAGCGGGGCGCGTCTGTCTCGATATCGGCGCCTCGACGGGCGGCTTCACGCACGTGCTGCTCGCGCGCGGCGCCGCGCGTGTCTATGCGGTCGATGTGGGACACGGTCAGCTGCACGCCTCGCTGCGTAATGATCCACGCGTCGTCAGTCTCGAACACACTGACGCGCGCTCGCTCACGCGCGCGGAAATCGCCGAGGCGCCAAAGCTCGTTGTGTGCGATGTGAGCTTCATCGGCGCCGCCAAAGCGCTCGGGGCGCCCCTGGCGCTGGCAGCCGAGCATGCCGACCTGATCGCCTTGATCAAACCGCAGTTCGAAACGGGACCCGGAAGGGGCGGTGTTCTCACTGAGGATGCCGCGCGCTCAGCGGCGGACGCAGCCATCCACGCGCTCGACGGCCAAGCAGGCTTTCACATCATCGCGCAGACGGATTCACCCATTCGCGGGGGCGACGGCAATCTCGAAATCCTCGTGCACTTGCGGCGCTAGAAAAATCGCCCCGGCGCTTCCGCCGGGGCGCGTGGTTGCGTGCGAGGGTTAGACTTTAGGATTCGCGCCAGACGCCGTCGCGGCCGCGGCACATGCGGACCTCTTCGACGTAGCGGCGGCCATAGCGGTCGCGGCGCGTCACTTCAGTTATCCGGCAGTCGCGGTTGTAGTCGTCGCGATAATAGCCGTCTTCGTAGGGGCCGCCGTAGAGATCTTCGTCGCGGTAGTACGGATCTTCGTACTCGCCGTAGGCCTGGCCGTAATAGGGATCGTAGGCGCCTTGGGGGACCTGATCGCAGCGGGCCGTGCTGCGGCCAATGGCGCCCCGGCGGCTGCGCCGACCACGGCGCCCAGCACCCGGCCTTCGTCGCGTACGGCGCGGCTGCCGGCCGCATTATGGCCAACGACGGCGCCCAGAATGCCGCCGATCACCGCCCCACCGATGGTGCGGTTCGTGCGCGATTGCTGGCACTGATAATGGTTCGCGACATGCGCGTCATGATAAGTGCCATATTGTTGCGCCGCGGCCGGTTGCGCGCCCAAAAGGGCGGCGGCCATCGCGGACGCGGCGACGAAAGCTTTACCTCGCATGATGCGCTCCTCATTCCTCGCCGCGGATAGAAGCAGAGCACGCCTGAACGGCACATGAAGCGCCAAAACCGCCTTTCCCGAGCCCGACCGGCCGCTGCCGCGAGCCAAGCCCAGGCTGCGCCGCACGAGCGTGTGCTCACCATTTCGACGGTGGGCGCGCGCGGCGATGCTACCGCGGAGGCTGAGAACGGCCCGATCTACGCGCCTTACGCGCTTCCCGGCGAGCGGGTGCGCGCGCGCATAGCGGGTCACCGGGCGGAGGTGCTGGAGATTCTTGAGGCGAGTCCGGAGCGGCAAGCTCCGGGCTGCCGCCATTTCGGCCGCTGCGGCGGTTGCCAGCTGCAACATTGGCGCGAGGCCGCGTACCTCGCCTGGAAACGCGAGCAAGTGCGCGAGGCGCTCGCCCGGCGCGGCTTCGGCGCTATCGCAGTAGATCCTGTCATAGCCGCTTGGGGCGAAGGGCGCCGGCGCGCCGGACTGCACGCGGCGCGGCAAGGCGGGAAGGTGCGCCTGGGCTTCATCGAGCGCGGCGGCGCGCGCCTGACGCCGATCGGCGAATGCCCAGTGTTGGCGCCCAGGTTGGAAGACGTCGCACTGAAGCTCACCCCGCTCGCCGATGCAGTGCTGCCGGAGCGCGGCGAGATCACCCTGCAATGTCTGCTGACGGACGCCGGCGTCGATGTGGCGATCAAGGGCGCAGGGCGCGCCGAACTGATGCGGCGCGCGACGCTGGAGCGGTTGAGCGCGCTGACGCACGAGATTGGGCTGGCGCGTCTGTCGATCGACGGCGAACCGATCGTCACGCGCGCCAAGCCGACGCTGCGCATGGGCCGCGCCGTTGTGACGCCGCCGCCGGGCGCATTCTTGCAAGCGACAGCGAAGGGCGAGGAGGTGCTGGCGCAGCTGACGCGCGAGGCGCTCGCCGGCGCAAGACGCGTGGTCGATTTGTTCTCGGGAATCGGCACATTTGCGTTGCGGCTTGCAGAGGAAGCCGATGTGCTGGCCGTGGAGGCTGACGAAGAGATGTTGGCGGCGCTGAAAGCGGCGGCGGACAGCGCAGGCGGCGCCCTGAAAGAGGTGCGCGTGCTCAGGCGCGATCTCCTGCGCACGCCGCTGTCGAGCCTGGAGATGAAGAAGGTCGACGCCGCGGTCATCGATCCGCCGCGCTCGGGCGCGCGGCTGCAGGCCGAGCAGATCGCGCGTGCGCCGATCGGCAAGCTGGCCTACGTCTCCTGCGATCCGGCCAGCTTCGCGCGCGATCTCAAGGTGCTGGTCGAGCACGGCTTCACCGTCACACGCATAACGCCGGTGGATCAGTTCCGCTGGAGCCCGCATGTCGAGTTGGTGGGAGCGCTGGAGCGATGACGCGCACGACCTTGCTCGATCATCGCTATTCGCGCCGCAAGCGCGATCCGGTCGCGGATAATGCGCCGCTGGAGCCCGGCTATTGGCGCAAGAAGACGCTGGCGCAAATGAGCGAGCGCGAATGGGAGGCGCTGTGCGACAATTGCGGCAAGTGCTGCGTGATCAGCCTTGAGGATGTCGACACCGGACAGCTGCATCTCACCGACGTCTCCTGCAAATTGTTCGACACCGCGAAGTGCCAGTGCGGCGATTACGAAAATCGCAAACAGCACGTGCCCGATTGCGTGAAGCTGACGCCCAAGAACGTGCCGAAGCTCGAGTGGCTGCCGCGCACCTGCGCGTATCGGCTCGTCGACGAGGGACGCGATCTTTATTGGTGGCATCCGCTGGTCTCCGGCGATCCGGAAACGGTGCACATCGCGCAAGCTTCGGCCAAAAACCGCACGCGCCCGGAAGGACGCCTCAAGACGGCGGGCCTCATCAAACGCATCACCCAATGGCCCGAGCCGCTCGAGAAACCGCCGAGAAAACGCGCGCGCCGGGGACGGTGCGGCCGAAAGGGATAGGCGATAACAGATGCCCCCGGCCTAGCTCGGACTCGGCGGCAACGACCTGCTCGATGGCGGGGGCGCATCGACGATGACGTTTTCATTACTTCGAAGAACGTCACCGGCGAGGGCGACAATTCCATCGCCATCGACGACTTCATCCTGGCATAGCGGGGCGCCATCGAGGCGCTCAGTTGAGCGGCGCGAGCGGCGCCCATTGCGGCAGCGGCTGCAGTTCGGTGGGGAACGAGAAGCGCAGCACGTCACGCTCGTCGTTGGCGCCGATCACCAGACGTCCCCGCATCTGCTCCGCGATGGCGCCGAGCATGCCCATGTCCTGGCGCGCCGGGCGTCGAGCGTCCTGCGTCACTGTGAGCGCGCCTTCGCCCGCTCGTTCCGATAGCGCGATCCGCATCACGCCGCGGGGCTCCTGCGCGGCGCGCGCGTTGATGCATTCGAGCAGCATGAGCGCAAGCGAGGTCGCCTGTTCGGGCAGCAGATGCAGTTGTCCCTCGATGCTGATTACGAGCGGCGGGCGCCCCTGCGCCTCGAGCGCAGCGTCGGCCAGGCGCTGAGCGAAGGCGACGAAATCGACCTTTGCGTTCTCGTCGCTGGCGAAGGAACGGTGCATTCTGGAGATCAGCAGCGTGCGCGAGGCCGCGTTGGCGAGCACGCGCGAGTAATCCGGCTCGGGCTCGTCCCGGGCCTTGAACTGTAGAACGGCCGAAAGCAGCTGCAGGTGATCGCCCACTCGCTCGGCATGTTCGCGAAACAGCTCCGCCTGGCTTCGGGTCAAGGCCGACGTTTCGGATACTTCGCTGCGCAACGCGCTCAGGCGGCGGCGCACATCCGCCATGAGCGCCGCCACCGCGCCCGACGTGATCAGGAATAGCGCCAAGCGGAGGTTGGCGCGCACGTCGCTCTTGATCTGGAACGCGGGCGCACTGAAGGCGTAATAGGAGACGAAACCGGCCAGCACCAGCGCGACGATAGCGGGGCCAAGGCCCAAGGCATAAGCGATGATGACGATCGCCGGATAATACAGGTAGTAATATGCGCCGGGCGCAAGCGCCGAATCGAACGCCGCACGCAGCGCGATCACGCTCAAAGCCAAGCCGACCGCCAAGCCGTACCGGACCGTCCTGCTCGCGTGATAGAGCGCGTCGAGTCTTCTGTATGCGGGCATCAGTTGTGACCTCTGCGCGGCGCCTGCCGAAGGAGCCTGGCCGGCTTCGGCCTAGGCATCAACGCCGTACTCGTTGAGTGCTGTCATCATGGCTGCGACGAGTTCGCGTTCCGCGTCGGTGAGCAGCGGATTCCAGACGTCGAAAATCAGGATCGCGCGCGCCTCGTCGCTGTCGTTCCACGCCTCGTGCTCGATCGTGTCGTCGAACACCCAGGCCTCACCCATCTTCCAATCGCGCGTTTCATTCCCGACCCTGAATCGGCAAGGGCCGGGCAGCACGAGCGGCAGATGCACGATAAGGCGCGTGTTCGACGATCCGGTGTGCGGCGGGATGGCGGTCCGCGGCGCGAGCACGGAGAACATGGCCGTTGGCCCGTATCCCGCCTGGTGCGCCATGGGCAGGCTTTCAAGGACGGCCGCGGTCTGCTGGCACCGGGCGCAGTTGGCGTCGTCGCGCCGACCGTCCTTCCACAGAAAGAACGTGCTCCAGGCGGGCGAGTTGTTGAGCTCGCGCCATTGGTTCACCGGCGCGCCTGCCGGAATCTGCATGTACGGATTGAACTTCGCTGCGTCCTCCGCGTACACGCGCTGGAACTCGCGGCGGATCTCGTCGGTGGCCGCTTCAAGCCTGCCGAGCCACGGAAAAAGATCGCGGTCGAAGAACGGGATCGCCGGCAGCCGCGGGAAATAGAGCAGGAGAGGCTCCTGCGTGTGGCGCTTCTGCACGCCGGCGAGGATGCCGAGGCATTCGTCGAAGCGGCGCAAGTCTGCGCTTTGGAATCTCTTGCGCATGTCTGCGGTGCGCTCGTGCAAATGCCTGGCGAGGGCTTGTGCGTTCTGTTCGACGAGAGTCTTCGCACGCTCATAAGGGGCCCGGACCGAGGCGGGCAGGCGTTCGGGGGCGGGCGCTACCTTCAGCGCGTTCCGATAGATGTTCGCCGCTGAACGCGCACGGCCCATCTGTTCGAGCACTTTGCCCTTGGAGAGCAAGGCGAGGAAGTAGTACGGGTCGATCGCCAGCGCCCGATCCAAAGCGGCGAGCGCCTCTCGGTGAGCGCCCTGCATGTTGAACGCGAGCGCAAGAAAGAGCGGCGCTTCCGGGTTGTTCGGATCGGCGACTTCAGCTTCACGCAGCAAGGCAGCACCCCCGGCATGATCGCCGTGCTGAACGCGATTTCTGCCTTCGTGAAACAGCACGGCCGGATGGCGCGGAAACGATATGGCTAACTCACGCCATGCCGCAGCAGCTTCCTCGGCGCGACCGCTTTGCTCAGCCAGCTGAGCGCGTCTTAGGAGGTCTTCTGCGGTGCGCTCGGGCATGGGCGGCTCTGAAAGGGAACGTATTATGGTCTGGGCGCCCCAAGCGCCGTCAATAGCTTGCGCTGGATTCGCTCGACGGGCAGTCGCTTGCGCGTCTGCCGGTGGAGCGGGCGGGGCGGGCGCGCTACAATTGGCCCATGGGCTTGATGCGCGATCTAAGTCGGGCGCGCTACGCCGCCGCGCAAGGCGCGCGGGTGGCGTGGTATATGGGTCAGTACATGCTGGCGCGACGGCTGACCGGGCCGTTCAACCGGCCGGGCGAGCCGCGCTTTGAGCCGCAATCGCCGCAGGGCGATCCGGCGCGCATCCGCGCGGCGTTCCTGGAACTGTTCGCCAAGGACCGCGCCAACATCGAAGCGGGGCTCTATCCCGCTCCCGATGACATGCGGGTGACGCGCGCGCTCTCGGCGCTGCGCAACTCGGCGCAATTCTTCCGCGACCTGCCGAATGTCGACCGCCGCCGCTTGCAACGCGAGGCGACGGAGGTGCGCGCGCAGGCGAACGATGGACGCTACCCCGCCTACTACCTGCAGAACTTCCATTACCAGAGCGGCGGCTGGCTCTCCGAGGAGAGCGCGCGGCTCTACGATACGCAGGTAGAGATCCTGTTCGGCGGCGCGGCCGATGCGATGCGTCGCATCGCGCTTGGGAGCCTCGCGCGTGCGCTCAAGGGCAAGGATCAGCGGCGCGTCAAACTGGTCGATCTCGCCTGCGGCAACGGGCGTTTTCTGCGGCAGGTCCTGGCGGCCTTCCCGCGCGTCGGCGCCGCGGGGCTCGATCTTTCACCGGCGTATTGCGAGGAGGCGCGCAAGCGTCTGCAGAAGTGGCCGCAAGTGGAGATCGTCAACGGCGCGGTGGAGCAGGCGCCGTTCGAGGATGCGAGCGCGGATGCGGCGACGTCGATCTATCTCTTCCACGAGCTGCCGCCGCGCACTCGGCGCCAGACGGCGCGCGAGATCGCGCGCATCGTCAAGCCCGGCGGCGTGTTCGTGTTGGCGGACTCCATCCAGACCGGCGATGCGCCCGATCTCGACCGCGTGCTGGAATACTTCCCGGTCGGATTCCACGAGCCGTATTTCGGTTCCTATCTAAACGAAGATTTCGCGGCGCTGTTCGGGGAAGCGGGGTTGGAGCTGGAAGAGACGGAACTCGCCTTCCTCACCAAGGTGATGCGCTTCACGAAGCGCTAGACGATCCAGAATCCTGTTCGGGTTCGGCCTCGTACGTGTAGCCGCCAAGCGCTTCCTCGACCATCGCTTCAGCTTCCGCATAAGGGTCGGCGCGCGGCGCCTGCGGCTCATCGATGGCCGGCGCATCTTCGTAGATGATCGAAGCCTCGACATACTCGGGTCCCTGATCGCCCCTGTAGAGGGCATCGATCTGTGCCCGGATTTCCTCTTCACTCACCTCCGGGAAAGCGATTTCCGGCGCCGAGGGATCGTCGTAACCGCCGGCAAGCTGGTCCGCGGGCCGTTCGATCACTGGCCCGGCGAACAGCGGTTCGGTCGAGGACAGCGGGATGACCTGCACATCCGAGGACCATGGATCGCGGTGCACGGTGACATAAGAGGAAGGCGCTACTTCGCGCACCTCCGGCGCGGGCGTGATGAAGTCGAAACCGCCGCCGATGACCATTTCGAAACCGGCGACCGCGCCTATGGCGACGCCGCTGAACGCGCCGAGCGCCAGGAGGCGCTCTCTGAGCTGAGAACGTGGCTTTGCCGCATTGAGCGGGGGCGGCTCAGGCCAGCGCTCCTGCGGTATCGGCCCTGCATCGAACATCGGCGGTCTCCGGCCATTCAACCGGTTCCGCAAAGCGCGAGTTCCAGAGACGCGGCGCGCGGGGCGGCGCGGTCACAGGAACGTGCGGGATCGCCTAGGGCGCCGGCGCGGTCGGCGCCGGCGCGGACGGCAAGGCGTAGTCCACCACCGCCCCCGGGCCGAGCGGCAAGTCGAGATAGACCCAGGAGAAGGTAAGACCCAGGCCGACGATCAGCAGCCAGAAGGAGTACGGCAACATCATCGCCGTGAGGCTGCCGAGACCGAAGTCGGTCCGCCAACGCTGGCAGAAGGTCAGCACCAGCGGGAAGTACACCATGAGCGGCGTGATGATGTTGGTGACGCTGTCGCCGACGCGATAGGCGGCCGTCGACATTTCAGGACTCACGCCGAGCAGCATCAGCATCGGCACGAGCACGGGGGCCATCAACGCCCATTTGGCGCTAGCCGAGCCGATGAAGAGATTGATGCCCGCCGCGAACAGCACGATCAGCACAAGCAGCGCCGGCAGCGGCAGGCCGGATTGCTCGATCGCGCTGGCGCCCTGCACCGCGAAGATGAGGCCGAGGTTTGACCAGTTGAACATCGCCACGAAATGCGCGGCCGCGAACGCGAGCACGAGGTAGTACGCAAGATCGCCCATCGCCCCGGACATCATCTTCACGACATCGCGGTGGTTCTTCACCGTGCCCGCGGCTGCGCCATAGGCCCAGCCGGTGACCAGGAAGAGCAGGAAGAAGCCAGCGACCAGGGATTGATAGAACGGCGTCAGCCGCGCCTGCGGATTGGCTGCCTCTTCATCGATGAGAGGCGTGCCCGGGATGAAGACGAACGCCGCCCAAAGCGCGATGATGAGAACGGTTGCGATTCCGGCGCGCCCCAGTCCCTTCTTCTCGCCGGCGGTCAGGGGCGCGTTTGAGTCGCCGAGATTTGACATCGCCTCGCCGTCGGGCGGGGAGAATCTCTTCAGGCGCGGTTCGATGATGACATCGGTGACGAACCAAATCACCGGCAGAAACACGATCAGCATCGCCGCGATGAAAAACCAGTTGCCGGCGATGTTTGCGGTCCATCCAGGATGCAGGCTCGAGGCGTCGACCGCCGCCTGGGTGATGCCGAACAGAAGCGCGTCAAGCTGGCCGGGCAACAGGTTCGCGGAGAAGCCCCCTGACACGCCCGCGAACGCCGCAGCGATGCCGGCTACCGGATGGCGGCCGGCGGCGGCGTAGAGCACAGCTGCCAGCGGGATCAGCACGACGTAGGCGGCGTCGGCGGCGAGGTTGCCCATCATAGCGACGAACGCCACCGCAGGCGTCAGCAGGAATTTCGGCGCGCCGCGTACGCCCGCGCGCATGGCGCTCGCGAACAAGCCCGAACGCTCGGCGACGCCCGCGCCGAGCATCACCACGAGCACGTAGCCGAGCGGGTGAAAGTGCGTGAACGTCTGAGGCATGTCGACCCAGAGGCGCTGGATGTTCTCGGGGGACAGCAAACTGGCGGCGCGAATGACAACCGGTGCGCCGGCCTCGTCGAGTTGCGTCGGGTGCAGCGCCGAATAGCCGGCGAGGGCGGCGCCGATGCTGAAGACAACCAGAAAGCCGATCAGCCAGAAGAAGATGAACACCGGGTCGGGCAGCTTGTTGCCCGCGCGTTCGACGAGACCCAGAAAACCCCGCGGCCGTTCCGCTTCCGCCATGTCGTTCCTCCCGCCGGCGCGCCGCGCGCGCCGCATCCCTCGCTATGCGCATGGCGACAAAACCGCAGCCGCGCAAGCGCCGAGCGACGGAACCGGCGCCCGAAAGCGGTGGTGCTACCTGCGGTCCCGCTCGCGCACGATCGGCCGCAATGCTGCCGCGAACGCCTCATCGTCAGCGATCGTGTCGAGATAGCGCGGCGGCGTCCGCGCCTGGGCGCGCTGCTCGTAGGCGTAGGCGAAGGCAAGCAGCTTTGCTTCCGACCAGGCTTCGGCGAACAAAGAAAGTCCGACCGGCAGCCCGCCGACATTGCCCATCGGCGCCGTCACGTGCGGATAGCCGGAGACGGCCGACAGCTGGCTCGCGCCGCCGCCGACATAGTGGTCGCCGTTGACAATGTCGGTGGTCCAGGCCGCGGCGAGCGACGGTGCGGCGAGCGCGTCGGCGCGATGGATGCGCATCATCTCGTCGATGGCGGCGCGCGCGGCCGCGCCGGCGCGCCCGTGCGCGGTGCGATACGCCGGATCGTCCACGCCTTGCGTCGCTTCAGCGCGCTCGAAGAGGTCCTGGCCGAACAGCGCGGTCTCCGCCGGCGTCTCATTGTTGAAGGCGATCACGTCGGCGAGCGTGCGCGTGCGCACGGATTGCGGCGTGGTGGCTAGGTAGGCGTTCAGATCGCTCCGTAGCTCCGCGAGCAGGATAGTGAGCTCATCGCGACCCAGGCCGTTCATCGCGGCGGGGCGCTCGGTGATCTCGACGATCTCCGCGCCGGCTTCGCGCATCTCGGCGATCGCCTGATCGAACAGCGCGTCCACTGGCGGATGAAAGCCCGCCATGAATCGGACCACCCCGATGCGGCGTCCCTGCAGCGCGTTCGCGTCAAGCGCGGCGATATAATCCTGGCGGCGCGCGTCCGCTTCAGTCGTCGCGGGATCGGTGGGATCGCTGCCGGCAATCACTGCAAGCACGGCGGCGACGTCCGCCACGCTGCGGCCCATCGGGCCGGCCGTGTCCTGCGAGTGACTGATCGGCACGATGTGCGTGCGTGACACGAGACCGACCGTTGGTTTGATGCCGACGAGGCCATTCACGGAAGACGGGCACGTGATCGAGCCGTCCGTCTCGGTGCCGATCGCAATCGCCGCCAGACTGGCCGCCGCCGCGACGGCGGAGCCTGAACTCGAGCCGCAGGCGTTGCGATCGAGCGCATAGGGGTTGCGTGTCAAGCCTCCGACAGCGCTCCAGCCGCTGGTGGAATGCGACGAGCGGATGTTGGCCCATTCCGACAAGTTGGTCTTGCCCAGAATGACGGCGCCCGCTTCGCGCAAGCGCGCGACCAGGGGCGCATCGCGATTGGTGAGATTGTCGACGAGCGCAAGCGAGCCGGCCGTCGTGGGCATGGGGTCGGCGCTTTCGATGTTGTCTTTGAGCAGAATTGGGATGCCGTGCAGCGGGCCGCGCACGCGGCCCGCGGCGCGTTCGGCGTCGAGCGCGCGCGCCTGTTCGAGCGCATTGGGATTGAGCGCGATCACGCTGTTGAGCCTTGGCCCGTTGCGGTCGAGCCGCTCGATGCGGTTGAGATAGGCTTGCACCAGTTGCTCGCTCGTCACTAGGCCCGCGGTCATGTCCGCCTGCAGCTGGGCGATGGATTTCTCCTCCACGTCGTACGCCGGTGCGCGCTCGCCGCATGCGGCGACTGTCAATGCTGCAACCGCAAACAGGAAAAAGCGCATGGTACCCCTCCGCACGAGGCCCAAGACTGCCGGGCGAGTGGGGTCCTGTCGAGGCTCTGGGTGGGGTGCTTGGTTGCCAAGGCGAGGAGGCGGGTGTTTAGCTTGGCCGGGGGGGAAGGTCATGTCGAACAAGGCAGGCAGGGCGGCCATTGTCACAGTGCACGGCACGGGCGACACGGCCGAAGGACCCAAGGGTCAGAAGTGGTTTCAGCAGGGCTCCCCGTTCGCGGAACGGCTGCTCGACCACCTCCGCCAGCATGGCGTGGAAGCCGATATCGTGCCGCACCTCTGGTCGGGCGCGAACAGCGCCTGGGATCGCGAACGCGCGGCCAATAAGCTCGCTAGCCGCATCCGCAAGCTCTACCACAAGTACGACTCTATTCACGTCATTGGCCACAGCCATGGCGGCAATGTCGCCAATGACGCCGCCGTGCTGCTGAAGTGGGGGCTGCGGCGCAACGCGCAGCGCGAGAAGTTCGACAGTCTCACCACAGTCGGCACGCCGTTCTTCAATATCCGCACCGGGCCGCTACAGACGCTGGCGGGCATTCTGTTCCTGATCATCGCTTGGGGCAGCGCGATTCTGTTTCCGCTGCTGGCGGCGTTCCTCGGCTACGAGGTGCTCACGGGCCAAAGCCTGACGGACGATGCCGACCTCAGCGGCAGCGTTGCGGCGCTATTCTACATCGGCCTCGTTGGACCGGGCCTGCTGTTCATGCTGACCATGTCACGCCAGGGCGTGCGTCGCATTCTGCGGCCGCGGCGCGGCGGCAAGACGCGCACGTCGATTCTCAGCATCTGGCATGAACACGACGAAGCGATCGCGTTTCTGCAGCGCGTGGAGGAGTTACGGCTCGAGCCGTTCCCGCGAGGCGCGCTGTTCCGCGGTTCACGCGCGGCGGCGATCAGCCTGGGCGTGTTGGCGGTGCTCATTATTGCGCTTGCCAATCCGGTGCTCCACGCGCTCGGCATGGGCAGTCTGCTGAGCTTTGAAGGCGGCAGCGACGCTTTCACTGCGAGCATGTTGGGGCTGCTTCTGGCGCCCGCCGTGTTCACGCTTGTGTATTTGTTCTATCGTTTCATCGTCGGCGGTCTGCAGGAGATCGCCGTCCGCGGGGCGATGAACGGGTATGTCGCCGGCGTTTTGCGCGGGGTGGCGATGGGGCGCGACGGCGACCAAGTGCTTTGCAACGTGGCGCCGCGCTCCCATACACACCGCACGAATGAGCTGGTGCTAGCCGGCGAATGCGCCGAGCGCATGAAGCAAGGCGCCAACGGCGCCGCTGGCAAGCTGATCGACAAATATCGCTGGGCCCTGTTCAGCGTCGGCGGGGACTCGAGCGCCTCGCTCACGTCGCTGACGACGGACGCGATGACTTGGGACAGCCTCATTCACACGACGTACTTCGATCAGCCCGAAGTGGCTGTCGCCATCGCCGACCACATCGCGCGCACTGTCCGCGAAAGCGCACACTCCGAAGCGCCCGCGCCTGTGGCCGCGGCGACGGCAGCGGCGGCGTCAGCGCCCGCAGCGGCGATGGCTGCGCCAGCAGCGGCGCACGAACCGGCGCCGGCGGCAGCGATCGAAATATCAGAAGCGCCGGCGCCTCCGCGCGAGCCGCCGCCCGACGCCGCGCCGCAGCCGGCCTAGGTCAGCGCCCCGTCTGTCCGCGGTGGCGCAGCTTGGCGTCCGCAAGCACGCAGGCAAGCATGGCTTCGCCGACCGGCGCGGCGCGGATGCCGACGCAGGGGTCGTGGCGGCCTTTGGTGGAGATGTCGGCGTTCTTGCCGTCGCGCGTGATGGTGCGCCGCGCCGTGAGAATGGAGGAAGTGGGCTTTACCGCAAAGCGCGCGATGATCGGTTGGCCGGTGGAGATGCCGCCTAAAATGCCGCCCGCCGCGTTGGAGAGAAACACCGGCTTGTCGTCGTTGCCGGACCGTATCTCGTCGGCATTCTCCACGCCGGTGAGCGCGGCTGCGCCGAAGCCTGCGCCAACCTCCACGCCCTTGACCGCGTTGATGCTCATCAGCGCGCCGGCGATCTCGGCGTCGAGCTTGCCGTAGACGGGCGCCCCCCATCCGGCGGGAATGCCGGTCGCTTCCACTTCGATGATCGCGCCGACGGAATTGCCGGCTTTTCGCGTGTCGTCCAACAGCGCTTCCCATTGCGGGACGATCTGTGCATCGGGCGCCCAGAAGGGATTGTTCTCCACTTCATTCCAGTCCCAGCGCGTGCGCTCGATGGCGAGCTTGCCGATCTGAACCAACGCTGCCCGTATCGTGACGCCTTCGCCCAACACGCGCCGCGCCACCGCGCCGGCCGCCACGCGCGCGGCGGTCTCGCGCGCAGATGAACGCCCGCCGCCGCGATAATCGCGCAGCCCGTATTTGGCGTCATAGGTGTAATCCGCGTGGCCCGGGCGATAGAGATCGCGGATGTCGTCGTAATCCTTCGCACGCTGGTCCAGGTTCTCGATCAGAAGCGAGATCGGCGCGCCGGTGGTGAGCGGCCCGCCTGTGCGGTCGTCCTCGAACACGCCAGAAAGGATCTTCACTTCATCCGGTTCGCGCCGCTGTGTGACGAAGCGGCTCTGGCCGGGCTTGCGGCGGTTCAGCCAAAACTGGATGTCCGCCGCCGTGAGCGGCAGCCCCGGCGGGCAGCCGTCGACGACGCAGCCGATCGCGGGACCATGACTCTCGCCCCAGGTGGTCACACGGAAGAGGTGGCCGAACGTGTTGTGGGACATGCGCTCCCGTCAGTGACACAACGGCCCCCGAGGGGCAACGCGCTTCACTTCACGGAGCCGAGCCGCGCGTAGAGTTCATTGCTGTCGCGCAAGAAGACGACGGACTTCTCCGACAACGCGGCCGGCGCCTCGACGTCGCCCAGGATGGCGAGACGAAGCTTGTGCCTCACGAACTTCTCGATGAAGCCGCCCGCGGTGGCGGCAAGGCGGAAGAAGTCCTTGCTCAACCGCTCGGCGGGAATCACAACCCATTGGGCGTTGGAGCCGCGCGCCTCCGCGATCAGCTCGCTCACGTCGCGGTCGCTGTCCAGCGGCGCGCCCTGCGCCACAATTTCCGCAACACGCTCCCCATTGAGGCTGTAGACAATCATCGCTTCTCAAACGGGTCCTCTATTCGCGACTTGCATCGAACGTGCCGCCGGTTGACCCTTCGGGTCTCCGGCTATCATACAAGGCGGTATTGCCTCTGGAGGTTCCTTGGCCGGCGACGAGCTCATTCCGCCTTCACCGAAATATGATCCCGCCGGCGAACCCCCGCCGGACGATGTTGCGCTGTTCGCCGAGAACGAGCCGTTCGTCCTGTTCGAGCGCTGGTTCAAGGAGGCGCGCGCGAAGGAGCGGATCGATCCCAACGCCATGGCGCTCGCAACCGTCGATGCGTCCGGAACGCCAGACGTGCGTATGGTGTTGATGAAGGGATTCGAAGAGGGGGCGTTCGTCTTCTACACGAACGCAGAGAGCGCCAAAGGCGCGCAGCTTGCAGCGAACGCGCGTGCGGCTGTGTGCTTCTATTGGAAGAGCCTCGGCCGGCAGGTGCGCGCGCGGGGTGTCGTCGAACTGGTGTCGGACGTCGAAGCAGATGCGTACTTCCAGAGCAGAGACCGCGGCGCGCGGCTCGGCGCTTGGGCCAGCTCGCAGTCGCGCCCTTTGGAAGATCGCTTGGCGTTGGAGAAGCGCATCGCCGAGTATGCGCTGACGTTCGGCGTGGGCGAAGTGCCCCGTCCGCCGCACTGGCGCGGCTATCGCCTGATCCCGCTGGCGATGGAGTTCTGGCGCAACAGGCCGTTTAGGCTGCACGACCGGCTGGTGTTCGCGCGCGAGACGCCCGCGGCGGCGTGGGTGAAGAGCCGACTCTACCCTTAACCTTTGTTTCAGTCGGAATCGCCGAGCCTCGCCAGCGGGAGGCTTCTTCGCGTGCGCGCCTTGCAGATCGCGTTGACCGCACTCGCGCTGCGCGCCTCCGCAACCAAGCCGCCGCGCGCCGAACGCCGGCTCGCACCCGCCGTCGACAAACCCGACGCCGCTGCGCTCGACCGCCGCGAGCTCGACCAGCAACACGCAGCGCTCATCGCTTCGCTGTGGCCGGAGGCGCGCCCCTGCGTTGTGCCGGCGCTCTATCTCGAGCTGCCGGCCCCGGCGCTGCTCGGCGCCGTGCTTCAGGTTTCCTGGTGCGTCCCGATTGGCGAATTGCTGGCCACGAGCGCTGACGCGCCGTGCAGGGAAGGCGCGGCTCGGGTCGCCGCCGCGCTGGCCGCCTGACGGCAATTGCCGCCGCGCCCTGGGCCTGCTTAACATTGCCGCCAAACGAAAAAGACGGGAGGCAGCGATGCTCGGGCTCATGCAGGATTGGCCGCTCACCGTGGATCGGATCCTCGACCACGCGAACGCCAACTTCCCCCGCCGCGAAGTGGTGACGCGCGGCATCGAGACAGGCGTCATCTCGCGCAGCAATTACGGCACGATCTGGCGGCGCGCCAAACAGGCGACCAACGCGCTCAAGGAACGCGGCATCCAGCTCGGCGACCGCGTGGCGACGCTTGCCTGGAACAGCGAGCGGCACCTGGAAGTCTGGTACGGCGCCATGGGGATGGGCGCCGTGCTGCACACCGTGAACCCGCGCCTCTTTCCCGAGCAGATCGCCTGGATCATCAACCACGCCGAGGACAAGATCCTGTTCTTCGACACGACCTTCGCGCCGATCGTGGAGAAGATCGCGCCGTCGCTGAAAACTGTGCAGACCTACGTTGTGTTGACGGATCGCGATCACGTGCCGAAATCCTCCGTCACGCATTTCGTCGCCTACGAGGACTTCATCCACGGCCATGCGCAGGACGCGCAATGGGGCGGGTTCGAGGAGAACACGGCCTGCGGCCTGTGCTACACGTCGGGCACTACGGGCGATCCAAAGGGCGTGCTCTATTCGCACCGTTCCAACGTCATCCACGCGATGGCTGCGAACCAGACCGATTGCTTCGGTGCGGGTGCGAACGACGTCGTGCTGCCTGTCGTCCCCATGTTCCACGCCAACGCATGGGCCATCGCTTTTGTCGCGCCGATGTGCGGGGCAAAACTGGTGATGCCCGGCGCCAAGCTCGACGGCGCGAGCATCTACGAACTCCTGGAGACCGAGAAAGTCACGTTCACGGCGGCCGTGCCGACCGTGTGGCAGATGCTGCTCGGCTACTTGCGTGAGACGAAACAAAAACCGACGACGCTGAAGCGCGTCGCCATTGGGGGCTCCGCCATTCCGGAAAACGTGCTGCGCGCGTTCGAGGAAGATTATGGCGTGGAGGTGATCCACGCCTGGGGCATGACCGAAATGAGCCCGATCGGCACTATCGGCAAGCTGCTGCCCGAGCATTATGCGATGGATCACGAAGGTCAGATCAAAGCGAAGCTTAAGCAGGGGCGGGCGCTGTTCAGCGTCGATATGAAGATCGTCGACGATGAAGGTCGCGAGAAGCCGCACGACGGCAAGGCGTTCGGCCGGCTAATGGTGCGCGGGCCGGCGGTGGCGCGCGCGTACTTCAAGAACGCCGGCGCGCGCAACGCCAAGGGCGAGTGTCTGGAGCCAGATGGCTTCTTCGATACGGGCGATGTGGCCACGCTCGATCCGCTGGGCGTGATGCAGATCACCGACCGCGCCAAGGACGTGATCAAGTCCGGCGGCGAATGGATCAGCTCGATCGATATCGAGAACATCGCCATGGGACATGCGGACGTGGCGTGCGCCGCCGTGATCGGCGTCGCACATCCCAAGTGGGATGAGCGCCCGCTGCTGATCATCGAACCGAAGCCCGGCGCCAAGCCGACCAAGGAGCAATTGCTGAAGCACCTCGAAGGCAAAATCGCCAAGTGGTGGATGCCGGATGAGGTAGTGACAGTCGAGAAGATACCGCTCGGCGCCACCGGCAAGATCAACAAGCTGGCGCTGCGCGAGATGTTCAAGGATTACAAGCTGCCGACGACGCAGGCGGCTGAATAGGGCAGATACGGCAGTAGGGCAGATAGGGCAGATAGGGCAGATAGGGCAGTGGCTGCCTTACTGCCCTAATGGGGAGCGCACATGGAAAAGCTTCGCGATTGGTGGGTGCGGGGAGCGCTGGTCGTATCTCTGCTTGTGCCGGTGTATTTTCTCGTCGCCGCGCTCGGCACGAAGTTCGGCTATCTCGACTGGACCGTGGGGTTCGGGCAGATGACATTTACGTGGGGGCCGCGTGTGCTCTACGGCGCGGCGGGACTTGCGTTCGTCGCGCTCCTGCTGGCGTTCCTTGTGCCGCCGCGACGCGGCGTAGGGCTCGCGGTCGCCGCCCTTGCCGTCCCGTTGCTCGCGCTCGGCTACGCCGCTTACGTGCGCAACGCCGCGCAAAGCATTCCGCCGATCCACGACATCTCGACCGATCTCGACAATCCGCCGGCGTTCTCTGAAGCGGTGGTCCGAGCCCGCGCCGCCGTGCCGAACAGCAACGATCTCGACCTGCTCAACAAGTTCACGCGGGAAGGGCGCGCCTTCACCGAGCTGCAACGCCAGCACTATCCCGAGATCGAGCCGGTCATCACGAGCCTCGAGCCCGCGCGCACGTTCGACATTGCGCTCGACCTGGCGCGCGAGCAGGGCTGGAGCATCGGCGCGACCAATGCCGACATAGGCTCGATCGAGGCCACCGACCGCACGTTCTGGTACGGTTTCACCGACGACATCGCCATCCGCGTACGGCCCGAAGACGCGGGCGCGCGCGTGGATGTGCGCTCCGTCAGTCGCGTCGGCCGCTCGGACCTGGGCGCGAACGCCAAGCGGATCGGGCCGTACCTCGATGAGCTCCGCACGCGGCTCGAAGGCGCGCAAGAGTAAGGAGCCGTGCTCCTTTAGCTGCGCGTGAGCCAGTATTCGCTTTCGATCGACGGCGGGCCCTCGCAGGCGACGCGGCCGAGTCCGACCAGCCGGATCATGTGCGCGAGCACGGAGTGGCGCGCGGCGGGGTGCAGCCGCTTGTCCACCTCGGCATACATCACGGGGACCATGTCCTTGATGAAGCGCTTGCCCTGCGCGAGCTGCTCCAACACCTGTCGTTCACGCTCTAAGCGGTGGTCGAGATAGGCGTCCAAGAACGGACGTACCTCGCGCACAGGCGGGCCATGGGTCGGCCACAGCACGTCGAAATTGCGATCGCGCACTTTGGCGAGGCTGTTGATGTAGGCGGTCATGTCGCCGTCGGGCGGGCTGATCACAGTGGTGGACCAGCCCATGATGTGATCGCCGGGGAAGAGCGCGTTCTCCTCCAGCAGCGCGTAGGCCATGTGATGGGAAGTGTGGCCGGGCGTTGCGACGGCCTCGATGGTCCAACCTGGGCCGCTGAAGCGCTGGCCGTCGCGCACGCCGACATCCGGTGTGAACGCGAGATCGTCCCCCGCTTCCATGCGCACGCCGTGCCCATCGCTCGGCGTCGCCGGCAGATCGCTGGCGTAGACTTTCGCGCCCGTGCGCCGCGCCAACGGATGAGCGGCGGGGCTGTGATCCATATGGCTGTGCGTGACGAAGATGTGGGTGACGCGCTCGCCCTCGACAGCACGCATCAGCGCGTCGAGATGCTCGGCAGTGTCGGGTCCCGGATCGATGACGGCGACCTCGCCGCGGCCGATGATGTAGACGCCGGTGCCCCTGAACGTGAACGGTCCCGGATTGTTCGCCACAAGACGGCGGATCAGCGGGCTGACCTGCTGGGCCTCCTCGTAGACAAACTCCATGTCGCGAACGAAGGGGATCTTGTACGCCATCGCCCCTGCGCCCCTCAGCGCGCGCCCAGCACAAACTCTCGGAACGCCTTTGCGAGCATGCGCGTCGCGATCAGCTTGTCCGGCAGGTTGAGCGTGATCGGCGGGCCCATGTCGGTCTTGTTGGCGTCCACGATGTAGAGACGGCCGTCGTTGCGGTCGCGCAACACATCCACGCCGCCCCAGTCGAGACCGATCTCGCGCGTGAACGCTCCGATAAGCGCGATTTCTTCGGCGCTGTAGACTTCTTCTGGGGTGCGCAGCACGACTTCCGTGTTCGTGTTCTGAAAGCGCTTGGCGACAGGTCTGCGTTTGATGAAGACGCAAACCGGCTTGCCGCCGACCGTGCAGGTGCGCAGATCCTCCACCACGCTCGGATCCATGCCGCGATTGTCCACCACCCGCTGGTAGACGCGGCCCGGCGCGGGCTGGAGGGGGCATTGGACGATGCGTCCGTCGTGCGCGGCGTTGATCTCGGATTTCTCGACCGCCGGGCCGACATGGGTGCGCGGATCGACCGCCAGCGGATGGCCGAACGCCGCGGCGCACGCGCGCGCCACATTGCTCTTGGAAACGTCCCGCGCGCCGTAATTGATGAGCTTGGCGCCAGGCTTCAGGCGCAGCGGCGGATCGTTCGGACTGTAGGTCGCATCCTCGAAATGCATGACGACGTCGGCCTGGGAGGGGTCTGTCGCGAGCTTGGCGCCGGCCGCGCGGGCAACGGTGCGGATGAGATACCACGGTCTGGCCCGCTCGGGCGTGAAGGCGATGGTGAAGGGCGGCTTCAATGGCTCGATTGCCTTGGAGGCGAAGAAGTAGCGGAACCAGGCCGCGACCTCGTTCAGCACCGAGGATGAGTAGGGCACGCGGGCGCCCGTCTTACGCACTATGAGCCCCGTCAGCCCGAATTCGAAATCCCGGAGCCAGACCGCGCCCGAGGTCTGAAACACGCGTGGGGTGACATCGGTCATGGGGTCAGGCGCCCTTTGGCCCGGCGCTTGCTGCTGTTGGAGACATGGGCTCCGCCTTCGCCGCCGTCGTGTTTACCTTGGATCGGGTGCGCACCGTGCTGCTCGCCTTGTCGCTGATCGTGCTGATGAAGACGGCGTGGATACTGCTTATTCCAGCCGGTTAGCTCTTTGGCGCCAATGTTTCGAGCGCCCCACGCGCCCCTTCTAAATCGTACCCCGCCTTGGCCGCCAATGCGATTATCTCATCGGGGCGCTTTGTCCCACAGAGGGCCTGCGCCAGGGCCCAGGCCTTAATCGACCGCATCCCCGTCCGGCAATAGGCTAGGACAGGGCCCTGAGCCTCATTCAGAAGCGTGGCCGTTTCGGCCACGACCCCGGGCGGGGTTTGCCCCGCATAGGCCAGGTTGTGGAAGCGCAGGCCGGCCGCTTCGGCGGCAGCCCGGATTTCGGCGGCGGAAGGCTGGCCCGGCGCCTCCCGGTCCGGGCGGTTATTGATGATGACCTTGAAGCCAAGTTTGGCGGCGCGGGCGACATCCGTCGCATCCATCTGACCGGCGACGGAAAAGTCTGGCGTGACCGGGCGAAACACTGTCATCACATCGCCACGTTGACACGGCTTTCCGGGGAAGCAAGGTTCGCGGCGCTTCGCGAAGCCCGCTTCGGCGCAATTAGGACGTAGGAATGCTCGCACAAGCCGTTCGGCGCCTTGTCGTCGCAATTCCCACGCTTCTGGCGATCATCACCGCCGCCTTCATCCTGATGCACTTGGCGCCGGGGGGGCCGTTCACGAAGGAACGGCAGATGCCGCCGGAGATCGAGCGGCGGCTCCAGGCCGAGTACGGCCTCGACCTGCCCATCGGACAGCAGTTGATCCGCTATGTTTTCGGCACGGATGAGGGGGGCGGCCTCGTCCGCGGCGACCTCGGTCCGTCCATGACCTACAAGGACAAGACGGTCGCTGACATCATCGCGGAGGGCGCCCCAACCAGCCTCGTGCTCGGCTTGGGCGCGATGACCTTCGCGTTGCTCGTGGGCGGTTTCCTCGGCGTGATGGCCGCGCTGCGGCAGAACCACACCCAGGATTATGTCGTCATGGCGATCGCCATCGCGGGGGTCTGTTTGCCGCCCCTTGTGGTGGGGCCGCTGCTGCAACTCTACTTTGGCGTGGAGTGGGGCATCCTGCCGACGCAGGGGCTGTTCCGAGACGAGTTTGGCCTTCGCTACCTCATTCTGCCGATCCTGACGCTGGCGCTGCCGCTGACGGCCATCGTCTCGCGCCTGATGCGCGCCAGCATGATCGAGGCAATGCGCTCGAACGCGATCCGCACAGCGCGCGCCAAGGGGCTGCCCGAGGCGCAGGTGATTTTCAAGCATGCCCTGCCGATCGCGCTGCTGCCGATCGTCTCTTATACGGGCCCTGCACTCGCCGGCGTGATGGCCGGCTCGTTCGTTGTCGAGACGGTGTATGGGCTGCCTGGCATCGGCAAGCAGTTCGTGCTGGCCGCCCAGCAGCGCGACTACACGCTCGTGATGGGCGTAGTGCTCGTCTACTCCTTCCTGATCATCCTGCTGAACTTGGCCGCGGACCTCATGTATCGCGTGCTTGATCCGAGGGCGCGCACGGCATGACCGACATCCTTCTCGACGAACCTGTGCCGCCAGCCGGCGTGAAAGGCCGCTCGCTCTGGGAAGACGCGCGCCGGCGGCTGATGCGCAACCCGGCGGCCGTGACAAGCCTCTACGTCGTCGCCATTCTCGTATTGATCGCCGCCTTTGGGCCCATGCTCTGGGTGCATTCGGCCGAAGAGATTTTCCGCGATCGGGTGGGCATCGCGCCGACTTGGGAGAATATGCACATCTTGGGCACCGACACCGAGGGCCGCGACATGGTCGCGCGCCTGATGTTCGGCCTGCGCATCTCTCTCCTGGTCGGCTTAGCCGCGACGCTGGTCGCGCTCACGATCGGCGTCACTTACGGCGCGATCGCCGGCTTCTTCGGCGGCTGGCTCGACGATCTGATGATGCGCTTCGTCGACGTGCTCTACGCTATTCCGTTCATCTTCTTCGTCATCGTGCTGATGACCGTCGTTCAATTCGACGATCCCGTCATGAATCTGATGCTGATCTTCATGGCGATCGGCGCAGTCGAATGGCTGACCATGGCGCGGATCGTGCGCGGACAGACGATCGCGCTCCGGCACAAGGAGTTCGTAGAGGCGGCGCGCGCGGCCGGGGCGCGGCCGATGGAGATCGTGTTCCGTCACATCGTGCCCAACGTTCTGGGGCCGGTTGTTGTGTTCGCCACGTTAAACATCCCGGTCATTATCCTGGCCGAAAGCTTCCTCTCCTTTATCGGCCTGGGCGTGCAGGAGCCGCTGACATCGTTAGGACGACTGATCTCGGACGGCGCCCGCCAAATGGTCGTCGCCTGGTGGATGTTGGTTTGGCCCGCCTTGACCATGCTGATCACGCTGCTGGCGCTGAATTTCCTGGGCGACGGGCTGCGCGACGCGCTCGATCCTAAGGAACGCTAAACGCTGTCCGTCGCATGCTCGCCGCCAACCGCATTCGGGGTCTCCCGTCGGGCCTGCGGCGGCGCTAGGCTTCTTGCTGAGAATTTCGCGGAGACGTCCCATGCCCATCTGGACTGATCGTAGGAGGCTGCTGAAGGGCGCCGGCGGAATGAGCGCAGCCGCCACCCTCGGGGCGTGCGCCAATGCGCAGGTGGTTGGTTTCGACAAGCAGCGCAAATCGCTCGACATCGCCAATCAAGGCGAGCCGCTCTCGCTCGACCCGCACAAAGCGTCCGGCCAGTGGGAAAACAATATCATCGGCAACATGTTCGTCGGCCTGACCACCGAGGACGCGCGCGCCAACCCTATCCCGGGCATGGCCGAGCGGTGGGAGACCAGCGAAGACGGCCGCACCTGGACCTTCTATCTGCGGCGCGCACAATGGTCCGACGGCGAAGCCTGCGACGCGCACGACTTCGAATTCGCTTTCAAGCGCATCCTCAACCCGGAGACCTTGGCCGAGTACGCGGCCATCCTCTATCCAATCAAGAACGCCGAGGTCGTGAACAGCGGTCAGATGCATTACGAGAATGTCGGCGTGAACGCGCTCGACGACCTCACGCTCGAGATCCAGCTCGAACATCCGGCGCCGTATCTGCCGCAATTGCTGATGCACTACACGAGCTATCCAGTGCCGAAGCACATCGTCGAAGAACACGGCGATGATTGGATTCATCCGGACAATGTCGTCGTGAACGGCGCCTATCAGCTCGTGCGCTGGTGGTCGAACTACATCGTTCACCTTGAGAAGAACCCGCGCTTCTTCGACGCCGCCAATGTCGAGCTCGAGCACCTTTATTTCTATCCATCGAACGACGTGAACGCAGCGGCGCGCAAGGTGATGGCGGGCGAAGCCGGTTGGTCCACGCGGTTCCCGTCTAACCAAGTGGAAGAGCTGCGCCGCGCGCTGCCGGGTTATGTGCGGGTCGCGCCGTACCTCACCTGCAACTATTTCTCCTTCAATACGCGGCGCCCGCCTTTCAACGATGTCCGTGTGCGCCAGGCGCTGGCGATGGCCTACGATCGCGACTTTGTCGCTAATCGGATTTACCGCACGGGCGAGCAGCCGGCCTATTCGTTCGTGCCGCCGGGCATCGCCAACTACCCTGGCACGGCGCGTTATCAATGGGCCGACGTGCCGATCGCCGAGCGCAAGCGCGAGGCCGAGCGGTTGCTGCGCGCGGCCGGCTACGGTCCCAACAATCCGCTTCGATTCGAATTCTCGCACCGCAACACCAGCGACAATCCCCGCGTGGCCGTCGTCGTGCAGAACGACTGGAATTCGATTGCCCCGTGGGTGACGGTCGAGTTGCGCGGCGTCGAAACCCAAGTGCACTACGCCAATCTGCGGGCGACCAATTTCGACGCCGGCGACGGCGGGTGGATCGCCGACTACAACGATGCGAAGAACTATCTCTACCTGCTCGAGACGCGCACGGGGCCGCAGAATTATCCAGGCTACAACAATCCCGAATACGACCGGCTCGTGCACGAGAGCGACTTCGAGCCCGATCTTGAAGCGCGTGCCCAGCTCATGACGCGCGCCGAGCAACTGGCGCTCAACGACGCGCCGATCTGCATGAGCGTGTTCATCAACTCAACCAACCTCGTGCACCCGGATCTCAGCGGCTACGAGGACAATATCAACGACTATCACCGCGCGCGCTGGTTCGGGATCAGGCGGTCCCAGGGCTAGAATCCCCCGCCCGCTTCGTCGCTTCCAATCGCCTTGATCGCGAAGGCGTAGTCGTGGGCGAGTTCGCGCAGGAATTCGAAACGGCCCGCTGAGCCCGCATGCCCTGCGCCCATATTCATCTTCAAGAGCACGGGCCGCCCGCTTGTCGTGTGCGGGCGCAGCTTGGCCGCCCACTTCGCCGGCTCCCAATACGTCACTCGCGGATCGGTGAGGCCGCCGGTGGAGAGCACGGCCGGGTAGGGTTTGGCTTCGATGTTCGTATAGGGGCAGTAGGAGGCGATGTAGTCGTAAGCCTCCGGATCCTCGATCGGATTGCCCCATTCGGGCCATTCCGGCGGCGTCAGCGGAAGGGAAGTGTCGCTCATCGTGTTGAGCACATCCACGAACGGCACGCCGCCGATCACGCCGGCCCAGAGATCGGGCCGCATGTTGTTGATCGCGCCCATAAGGAGGCCGCCCGCCGAACGGCCTTCGCACACTATGCGGCCCGCGCGGCCATAATTGCGGCGGATCAGCTCTTCGGCGACAGCGACAAAGTCGGTGAAGGTGTTGCGCTTCTTGAAGCGCCGCCCGTCCTGGAACCAGCCGAAGCCCATCTCCGAGCCGCCGCGCACATGTGCGATGGCGTAGATCCAGCCCCGGTCGACGAGGCTGAAGCGGCGGATGGAGAAGTCGGCGTCCATCGAATAGCCATAGGAGCCGTAGCCGTAGAGATAGAGCGGCGCCGAACCGTCCACCGGCGTGCCGCGTTTCATCAGCACGGTGACCGGCACGCGCTTGCCGTCGCTGGCAGGAGCGAAGAAGCGGCGCGCTTCGTACTGCGACGGATCGTGTCCAGAGGGGATCTCCTGCGTCTTGCGCAGCACCTGCTGGCGCGTAGCCATGTCATAGTCGAACCACTGCATCGGCGTGGTCGGCGACTCGTACACGTAGCGCTGGATCGTCGTGTCGTACTCGTAGCCGCCGGAAAGCTCGAGATTGTACGCCTCTTCCTCCAGCGCGATGGCGTGCTCCTGCCCGCGGACGTGCCGAACGACGATGCGCGGCAGCGCGTTCGCGCGCTCGACGCGCACCAGATAGTCCTTCGTGGCGGAAAGCCCGAGGATGTAGCGGCCTTCCTGGTGCGGGATGAATTCGCGCCATTGCGCCCGTGCGGTGCGGCCCGGCTGGGCCGTCATGATCTTGAAGTCGACGGCATTGTCCGCGTTGGTGAGGATATACCAGCGGCCGTTCCAGTGCGTTGGCGCGTAGAGCAGCTCGGCCTCGCGCGCCGAAAACAGCGTCGGCTGCGCCGTCGGGTTGCGCGCCGGGATGGTGTAGAACTCGGATTGCGCGCCGTTGCCGGCGCTGATCAGAATGAACTCACGGCTTTCCGTCGGCGACACGCTGAGGAAGAAGCCGTCGTCCGGCTCGTCGTAGACCAGCGTGTCTTCGCCGCCGCGCGCCGGCCGGCGGTAGATTTTCGCCGGCCTGCCGTTGTCGTCACGGAACACCCAGAATAGCAGCTGCGAGTCCGGCGCCCAGCAGAAATCGCCGGTACAGTTCTCGACGGGTCCGGCCAGTGTTTCGCCGCTGACGAGGTCCTTCACATAAACGGTGTAGATTTCCGAGCCCTGCTCATCGACCGCGTAGGCGAAGAGATGGTGATCTGGCGAGTGCTGCGCCTGCAGCACCTTGTAGAACGTCTTGCCGCGCGCCTGCTCGTCGACGTTGATCAGGATCTGCTCTGGCCCTTCTTGGCCGCGGGGGCGGCGCGCATAGATCGGATGCTGCGCGCCCGTTTCGAAGCGGCGGTAGTATTCCCAGCGGCCGTCGGGCGCCGGCACGGAGCTGTCGTCCTCCTTCGTGCGGCCGCGCATCTCCTGATAGATGCGCTCTTGCAACGCCTCCGTCGGCGCCATTACGGCGCGCGTGTAGGCGTTCTCCGCTTCGAGGTATTCGCGGATGTCGGCGCGCAGCACGGAAGGATCGCGCATCACCTGCTGCCAATTGTCGTCCTTCAGCCACGCGTAATTGTCCACGCGCACGCGCCCGAGCTGCTCGATGCGCTTGGGCTCGATGCGGGCGACGGGGGGCTGTGGGACGGTCTGGTTCATCGCGGCATCCGTCGAGGTAGCGCAGGCGGGGAGGAGAGCTAGGGCCGGCAGCGCGGCGCTGGCTTGCAGGAGTTCACGTCTGTTCATGTCTCACCTTCTGCGAGGAACGGTCCTGTTCGGTCAACGTGTTTACGACAGCCGCAGCAGCAGGGCCGTCGCATCGTCGCTGACCTTGAAGCGGGGGTGCTTGGCGCCGCCCGCGTCCGCGGCCTCGATGGCGCGGAGTTCGCGGCCAAGCTCCTGCAGGCCCTTGTCCAATGCGGTGCGCACGAGACCAGCGGCGTCATATGCGCGGTAGCGGTCCACAAGCGCGGCAAAGCCGTCCGTCATCAGCAGCACGTGCGCCGGCGCCTTGGGCTCAATGCGTCGCATCCGAACATGGTCAGCGCAGGCCGGATCAAGGCAAAACGTCCACTCAGCGCCATCTTGGTTTAGCGTACCGCGCATCTCGCGCAGCCGCGCCACGGTGGCCTCTCGGCGCAGCAGCGGTTTGTGTGCATCGATCTGCTGCGCGGCGAGCTGCGCCTCCGCATCCGCGGCGCCGTCCGGGCCGCCGACCACATGGACGAGGCCGTCCGCGTCGAGTGCGAAGCACCGGCAGTCGCCGAGATCGACTATCTCCAGCGCTCCTTCAGACTCCGAGACTAGCAGCACCGACGCGATTGGGAATTGCCACTTCGGGATGTCGAGCGCACCATCGAACGCCCATTCTTCACGCAGCGACTCGCTGGCGTGCCGAAGTTCATCCCGCAAATCATCGGTGTTAGCGCCGAATATGTCATGAGCCATCGCTGATCCCGCGAGGCGCTCGTTCAAGTAGGTCGCGAGCCACGCCGCGTCGGAGCCGTATCCGCTGAAGGACGGCTCATGCAGATCGGTCGCGCCATCGATCACCCAGCCCCACTTGCGCGTCGAGCCGCATGCATCGTCGTTCTGCTTCGTGCGATCTCCCGCGAGCGAGATCGATTCAACGAAAGTCAGCATCAGGCCGGATAGATCAGCGACACGATCTCGGCCACGCAAGCGGGCCGCTCTTCGTTCTCGACCTCGACCGTGCACTGGTTGGTCACCTGAAAAGCGCCGGCGCGCGCCTCGCAGGCGAGCATTTTCACGCGCAACCGGATGCGCGCGCCCACCGGCACGGTGTTGGTGAAGCGCACCTTGTTCGAGCCGTAATTGATGCCGCGGCTGACGCCCGTGTAGGTGATGATGTTGCGCGCCAGGAACGGGATCAGCGATAGCACCAGATAGCCGTGCGCGATCGGCCCGCCCAGCTCCTTGGTGGCGCGCTCGATGTCGACGTGGATCCACTGGTGGTCGCCCGTCGCGTCCGCGAAACGATTGACCCGGTCCTGGGTGATCTCCAGCCAGTCCGACACCCCCAGCTCCCGGCCGACCAGGCTCGGCACATCCGCCACCGCCACTTCGCGCATCGCGCCGCTCCCTTCTCTTTGGCCGATGCGTAAGGCTACGGAGGCCGATTGTCGAGCTGACGCGGTATGGGGACCGAGTGCTTTCGCTTGGAGCCGCTAGGGCGCCGGCTTGTCCTGACACAGCAGACCATAGACGGCCACGTCCACGGCAGCCTGATACTCGGCATAGGAGATGTAGTCGGAGCCGATGACAGCCCACCGCCAATCGTGTGCGAGATGAAGCGTTAGCGCCGTGGAGAGATCGACTTGCGCCAGTCGCGTTCCTTCCGGCGTCTCGGAAAGCACGGCCCTCAACCGTGCAAACCGGCGCGCTCGTTCGTTTGGCGGCCACACGAAAATGGTCTTGCGGAGCCGGCCGCGCTCGCCAACGCGCTGCATTTCCCAATCGAGACCGGCTGTAAGTCCGGGCACGACGACAATTAAGGCCGCCTCATCCATCAGCTTCAATACGGCCGCCTGCCATTGATCGTCCGGAAAATACTTACGCGCGGCGCCTACGGGCCGCAGCTCGCCCGGCCGTCCGATGCCAATGAATGGCCCGTACGGGCGCAGCGAATCGGTCAGCACGCGCTCCAGAGAAGGTCCTCGCTCACGCAGGATTGGCTCCGCTTCGTCATTGAACGAGCGCAGAAAGAGCACTGGCGCACGCGGATCTCGCTTGCGCATTTCGTCCATCGTCCCTTGCGCCCATGGCGCAATGCGTCGAGTGATGTAGAGAGCGAGCCCGGCAAACGCCATCATGACGACGAAGGCCACCGTGCTCGTGAGGTCATCCTGCTCCTGGCGCTCGCCGAATATCATTCCCCAAATCGCGAGCAGCCCAAGCCAGACTAGGCCAATCAGCGCCCACGCGCTGAGGGTCTTCACGCTGCTCGACTTGTCGCTCCACAGGCGCAAGCCATTGAGCAGAAGGAAGATCTCCAGCAACCCCAGCGCGTTCGTGTAAGGCGCCGCCGACCTTGTGGCCGCAAAGCCAGCTGCGACAGCGGCGATCAGGTTGAGCCCGAGCCAAATGTAGCGCGCGCGTTGCGCCCCGCCGCGCCGCACCCGCAGCGCTGATCTGATCGCACTGAGCGAACGGCCATAAGCTTGAACTCGCGCCAGCTTCCGTTTCGGCCGGACGATCGTCAACCAACACCAAGTCGCAAACGCGAAGCCGAAAGGGATGATGGCGTATTCCGGACTTCGGAAAGGGCGTACACAATGCCGGCGATAGTCCCGGCGACGATTGTGGCGATCAGCAGCGTCCAAGCGAGATGGGCTGCCGCATACAGGCTGAACCCGCCTTCGGGCGCACCGCTCACGTCAATTCGGAGGTGGTCCATCGCCCGCCCATTCGCGCGGCAAGCTCTAGCCGATTGTGCGGCAATCTGCACGGCCAGAACGGCAGCCTTCCCTGCTTACGGTCCCGTTGCCCTGGCCCTCGGCGCAGTCTAATCCCCCGGCCCATGTCCCTCGACCCGCTCGCGCCAGGCACGCTGGCCCTCGCCGAAGAATTCGGCCTCTCCCGCGATGAGTACGACCTTGTCGTCGAAAAGCTTGGCCGGACGCCGAACGTCACCGAGCTGGGCGTGTTTTCGGTGATGTGGTCGGAGCACTGCTCTTACAAGTCGAGCCGCGTGCATTTGGCCAAGTTTCCGACCAAGGCGCCGCACGTGATCTACGGGCCGGGCGAGAATGCGGGCGCGATCGATATCGGCGAAGGGCTCGCGGCCATCTTCAAGATGGAAAGTCACAACCACCCGAGCTTCATCGAGCCGTTCCAGGGCGCGGCGACCGGCGTCGGCGGCATCCTGCGCGACGTGTTCACGATGGGCGCGCGGCCGGTGGCCATCATGAATGCGCTGCGCTTCGGCGAGCCGGATCATCCCAAGACGCGCAAGCTGGTCGACGGCGTCGTCAGCGGCATCAGCTTCTACGGCAATTGCGTCGGCGTGCCGACGGTGGGCGGGGAGACCAATTTCGACGCGCGCTACAACGGCAACATTCTCGTCAACGTGTTCTGCCTAGGCGTCTCGCCGCGCGACAAGATCTTCACCGCCGCCGCGAAGGGCGCGAACAATCCCGTCGTCTATGTCGGCGCCAAGACCGGCCGCGACGGCATCCACGGCGCCACGATGGCCAGCGCGGAATTCGTCGAAGGCGAAGAGGGTTTGAGGCCCACGGTGCAGGTCGGCGATCCATTCCTGGAAAAACTGCTGATCGAAGCCTGCCTCGAACTGATGGCTACCGACGCCATCATCGGCATCCAGGACATGGGCGCCGCGGGCCTTACCTCTTCGTCGGTCGAAATGGCCTCAAAGGGCGAAGCAGGCATCGAACTCGATCTCGACAAGGTGCCCGCGCGCGAAGAGGGTATGACGCCATACGAGTTCATGCTTAGCGAAAGCCAGGAGCGCATGCTCATGGTGCTTAAGCCGGGGCGCGAGGAGGAAGCCAAGCGCATCTTCGAGAAGTGGGGTCTCGACGCGGTCGTGATCGGAACGACGACGGATACGAACCGCCTCACGCTGCGTTGGCATGGCCAGGTCGTGTGCGACATTCCGCTGGCGCCGCTCGCCGACGAAGCGCCGAAGTACGAGCGGCCGTACGTTGCGCCGCTGAAGGCGATCCCGCTGACGGAGGGCGAACAGCGCCGGCTGGTCGAGGACTATCCCGGCTTCGCGAAATCGCTGACGACATTGCTCTCGCAACCAGATCAGTGCTCCAAGCGCTGGATCTGGGAGCAATACGACCGCCACGTCATGGGCGACACGCTGGCGGATTCCGGCAGCGACGCCGCCATCGTGCGCCTCTACGGCTCGCGGCGCGCGCTGGCGATGACGTGCGATGTGACGCCGCGCTATGTCGAAGCCGACGCCTACGAAGGCGGTAAGCAGGCGGTGGCCGAGGCTTGGCGCAATCTGACCGCCGTCGGCGCGCGCCCGCTCGCCGTCACCGACAATCTCAATTTCGGCAACCCGCAGCGCCCGGAAATCATGGGCCAGATCGTGCACGCGATCGAAGGCATGGCCGAAGCCTGCCGCGAACTGGCCTTCCCGGTGATCAGCGGCAACGTCTCGCTCTACAACGAGACCAACGGCCAAGCCATTCTGCCCACGCCTGCGATCGGCGGTGTCGGCCTCATCGACAATCTCGATCGGCGCGCCACGGCCGATGCGTTGCGCTCCGGCGACGTGCTCGTGCTGATCGGCGAAACCACCGGCCACCTCGGCCAGAGCGTCTATGCGCGTGATCTCTTCAAGCTCGGCGGGCGCGCGCCGCAGGTGGACCTCGCGCTGGAAAAGAAGAACGGCGACTTCGTCCGCAGGCTCATTGCCGACGGCCTAGTGCGCGCCGCACATGATCTCTCCGACGGCGGCCTCGCCGTCGCCGCCGCGGAAATGGCGCTTGCAGCGAACGTAGGCGTCAGCCTCGGCTATCAAGGCGAACTCGCCGACGCGCAATTCCTCTACGGCGAAGACCAGGCGCGTTATCTGATCGGCGTCGCCCCAAACCGGGTCGACGAGCTGGACAAGCGCGCCCGCGCGGCCAGCGTTTCGTATCTGGTCGCCGGCGAGGCCGGCGGGCGCGAGATCAGTTTCCTGGGCCAGTCCGGTAACCGCGAGCGCGTCTCGCTCGAAGACCTCCGCGCCGCGCACGAAAGCTGGCTGCCCGCCTATATGAAAGTGGCGCATTAGCGCCGGAGGGCCGATGCCCAAACACGACTACGATCTCTTCGTCATTGGCGCGGGCTCGGGCGGGGTGCGCGCGGCGCGGCTGGCGTCGAAGGCGGGCGCCAAGGTGGCGATCGCCGAGCAGGCGGAGGTCGGCGGTACGTGTGTGGTCCGCGGCTGCGTGCCGAAGAAGCTCTTGGTGTACGGCGCCGAGTTCGGCCAGGCGTTTCGCGACGCCAAAGGCTTTGGCTGGACCGTGGACTGGGCGCGCTTCGACTGGCCGACGCTGCGCGACAATGTTCAGGCCGAAGTCGCGCGCCTGTCCGATCTTTATCGCGCAAACCTCGACGCCGCAGCCGTGCAGCTGTTCGAAGAGCGCGCCGTCGTGACCGGCGCCAATCGCGTGCGCCTTGCGCAAAGCGACCGCATATTCAGCGCCGAACGCATCCTCATCGCCACGGGCGGCCACACCTTCCGGCCGCTGAACACCAAGGGCCAGGAGCTCGGCATCACGTCCACCGACGCTTTCTTGGTCGATGAGTTGCCGTCGCGCATCCTCATCGCCGGCGGCGGTTACATTGCCTGCGAGTTCGCCACCATCTTCTCCGGGCTCGGCGTCGAGACGAGCATCGTCTATCGGGGCGAGCGGATCTTGCGCGGCTTCGATCAGGACATCCGCGCGCACGTGCAAAACGAACTCGTGCGCACCGGCGTGCAGATTCTGAGCGGATCGGTGATCGATGCAATCGCGCCGCTCTCCGAAGGCCGCAAGCTGGTGACGCTCACCAATTCGCTGCAGCTCGAGGTCGATCACGTCATGTGGGCGGTCGGGCGCGAGCCGAACACGAAAGGGCTCGGCCTGGAAGCCGCCGGCGTGCGCCTCACACAGCGCGGCGCCGTCGCCGTGGACGAATACTCGCGCACGAACGCGCCGTCGATCTTCGCCGTCGGCGACGTCACAGACCGAATTAACCTGACGCCCGTCGCCATCCGCGAAGCCGTCGCGTTCGTCGAGACGGAGTTTAACGGCCGGCCCACGGCTTTCGATCACGCCGATGTCGCCTCCGCCGTGTTCTCGCGCCCAGCCGTCGGCGCCGTGGGTCTCACCGAGGAACAGGCGCGGGACAAATGCAAAGTGCGCGTCTTCCGCAGCGTGTTCCGGCCGATGAAGAATATCCTCGCCGGTAACGAGCAACGCACGCTGATGAAGCTGGTCGTCAACGCGGAAAGCGACCGCGTGATCGGCGTGCATATCGCCGGCCCCGAAGCGCCGGAGCTGATCCAACTCGCGGCGGTTGCGGTCAAAGCGGGCCTCACCAAGGCGCAGTGGGACGCTGCCTGCGCCGTACACCCGACCGCCGCCGAAGAACTCGTGCTGATGGGCGAACCGATCGCCCACGATCCGGAAGCGCCGGCCTAAGTCTTGAGCCGCGGGGTGCTCGCCGGCACGTCGTGGCCCGCGCTGCGGCCTCGCAAAGCCAATCATGTCGTCTACGCAATGAGGGCTCTGCAGGACGCGATGGCTGAGCGCGCCGTTTGCGTCTGTCCCGGCGGCGCTGCTAGGAGCCCGTTCATGGAATGCTAACCGGCGCTGCCGAGCGTCCGCAGGTCGGCGCCGCAGCACGTTGAAAGGGCGGAGGAACGATGCCCGCACGCTTGGTTTCAGTGATCAACATGAAGGGCGGCGTCGGCAAATCGACGACCACCGTCTCGTTGGCGGAGACGCTGGCGCTGCACCAGCGTCGGCGCGTGCTGATCGTCGATCTCGATCCGCAGACCAACGCTTCGATCATGGCGGCCGGGCCTGAGAAGTGGAACAAGCTGCGCGAAGCCGAGCGCACGCTCGACTTCTTCTTCGAGTCCTACATCGTCCAGCAGCGGCCCAAGCCGTTCCGGTCGCTGGTGGAGAAGCACGTCAGCGATCTCAAAGGAAAGCCGGATGTGGCGCTCTGCGCCTCGGCGCCGGAGTTCCGCATCGTCGAGCGCGACATGATCGAGAGCTTCGTCAAGCGGGGCTTCCAGATCGACATGATCCAGAAATGGATCTGTGAGCGTTTCGCCAACGGCATCAAGAACGTCATCAACGAATACGATTACATCCTGATCGATTGTCCGCCCGGCATCTCGCTGTTCGCCGAGGCGGCGTTGATCGCGGCCGACGCGATCCTCGCGCCGACGATCCCGGATTACGTCTCGCGGCTTGGCCTCATCACCTTCCGCAAACGCGCGCTCCGTTTGATCAACGAACGGCGCGGCGGCCCATCGCAGCTCTTCGTGCTGGCGACGAAGTACGACGAGACGTTCTCGCTGCACCGCTCCGAAGCACAGCTCCTCAAGGACAACCTCGGCGAGGCCATGTTCGACGTGCGCATTCCCCAGCATGTCGACATCGCCAAGGCTGCTGAGTGGTCGGAAACGCCGCGCACGTTCGAACAGAAGTACGGCGCGATGGCTGCGACGGTTCGCAAGCTCGGCGAGGAGTTCCAGGCGAAGGTGGATCTGGCGCCGTCTCTATGAGCCTCAACAAGACGCTCGACCGCTTGTTCGACGAGATTCGCCGCGAGGCGAAGCGCAATCCCGAATTCGCCGATCGTCTCGACGCCGTGTTGCGTCTGCACGACTCGAGGCGCGATGTGGCGGATGAGGTCGTGGAGGACGTTGCCAAATCCTCCCCCGCAAGCGGGGGAGGTGGCGAGCGTCAGCGAGCCGGAGGGGGTAAGTCCGCCAGCCGTCGCGCGCCGCCCCCTCAGCCGACAATTCCCCCGCGCGCGGGGGAGCAAGATACACGTGCGCTCAATCCCGCCGGTCTTTTCAAACGCGAAGGCGAAGACGCGCTCACCGCCGCGCTCGCCGCGCTTGATGAAGCCAGGCTGCGCGCGCTCATCGTAGAGCATAACCTCGATCCGGCCGGCGAGACCGAGGCGATGGAGGAGGCCGAACTCGCCGCCCACATCGTCGCGCAAGCCAAGCGCCGGGCGGAGCGCGACGAGAAGATGTTCGATTACTAGGGCAGTAGGGCAAACGGCAATAGGCGAGCAAACCTACTGCCCTACTGCCCTAACAGCGCCTCCCGCATCTCCGGAATGAATGCTTCCCGCTCCACATCGTAGATCGGGAACGAGCCGGCAAAATCCCAAACGCACCAAGCAATCCCGCGGGCCTCGCACGCCTCGCGCACGGTGCGCGTCCACAAGGCGCGCTGCTGGACCGGCACGGCCTTGTTCACGCCGAATTCGCCGAGCTGCAGCGGCAGACCGCGCGCTTGGCCCAACTCGGCGGCCTCAGCGATGAAGTCCTGCACGTCTTCGACGTCCGATGGCTCTCCCCAGACGCGGCCGAGGTGCGGACGTTCGTCGCCGAGCCAGTCGGCGTCCTGGTGCGTGAGGCCATGCGGGTTGTAAAAATGGAACGTCAGCGCGATGTTATGGTCTTGCGGCGGCCGCCAGCGGCGCAAACCTTCGATCGAATTCCAGTTTGGCGGGCCGACAACGATGAGCCGGTACGGATTGCTCTCGCGGATGGCGGCGATTGCCGCCCTGTACAGCGAAGTCGTGCGCCGCTCGTTCCAGTAGGGCCCGTGCAGCTCGTTGAGGATTTCGAAAATGAGATCCGGCGGCGCTTCGCGATAGCGTTCGGCGATCTGGCGCCAGAGATCGGCCACGCGTGGCGCGTAGCGCCGCGGCGCCTCGATCAACTGCCCGAAGTGGTGGATGTCGAGTTGAACCTTGAGCCCTCGTTCGAGGGCCTGGCCGATCACTTCATCGACGCGGGCGAAAAACGCCGGATCGATTCGATAGCTCGGATTGTCCTCCGCGTGCTCGAACCAGCGCACGGGCAGGCGGATGCCGTCGAAGCCCGCTTCGGCGATCGCCGAGAGATGGCGCGCCTCGATCCGGTAGCCCCACTCACCCTCGTAGGCGGCTTCAAGCGCATTGCCCATGTTGACGCCGCGGCGCATCGGGAAAGGCCTGACTGGCCCGCGAGGGGGGCTCACAGTGGGCGGCGCGCACGCGGCGGCCGCCGTCGCGGCGGCGCCGATGAGGAGCCTTCTGCGATCCATCGGACGAGCCTAGCGCCTTCGGCGCGTGCGGGCGAGGGCGGCGGGATGACGAAGCGATGAAACGCCGCTAATCACGCCCTCCATGTTCGATAAGATTCTGATCGCCAACCGGGGCGAGGTGGCGGTCCGCATCATCCGCACCGCGCGGCGCATGGGGATCAAGACCGTCGTGGTCTTCTCCGAGGCCGACCGCGACAGCCTCGCGGTCGAGATGGCCGACGAGGGCGTCTTCATCGGTCCCGCGCCTGCGGCGCAAAGCTATCTGGTCATCGACAAGATCGTGGACGCCGCCAAGCAGACCGGGGCCCAGGCCATCCATCCCGGGTTCGGGTTCCTGTCCGAGAAAGCTGAGTTCGCCGACCGCCTGCTGGCCGAACACATCGTCTTCATCGGTCCCAATCCCGGCGCCATCCGGGCCATGGGCGACAAGATCGAGTCAAAGAAGACAGCCGCCGACGCCGGCGTCTCCTGCGTGCCCGGCTTCATCGGCGAGATCACCGACGCCGCGCACGCCGTGCAGATCTCCGAGGAAATCGGCTATCCGGTCATGATCAAGGCGAGCGCAGGCGGCGGCGGCAAAGGCATTCGCGTCGCTTATCATCGCCGCGAGGTGGAGGAGGGTTTTCCCGCCGTGCGCGCCGAAGCGAAGGGCGCTTTCGGCGACGATCGCGTCTTCATCGAGAAATTCGTCACCGCCCCGCGCCACGTCGAAATCCAGGTGCTCGGCGACAAGCACGGCAATGTCGTGCACCTGTTCGAACGCGAGTGCTCGATCCAGCGCCGCAATCAGAAGGTCATCGAGGAAGCCCCGTCGCCGCTGCTGGACGAGAAGACGCGCATGGCGATGGGCGAGCAGGCCTGCGCGCTGGCTCGTGCAGTGAACTACGACAGCGCCGGCACCGTCGAGTTTGTAGCGTCAGGCGCCGACAAGAGCTTCTACTTCCTCGAGATGAACACGCGGCTCCAGGTGGAGCATCCGGTCTCGGAGCTGATCACCGGCCTCGATCTCGTCGAGCAGATGATCCGCGTCGCCGCCGGCGAGAAGCTCGCCTTCAAGCAGAAGGACCTCAGGATCAAAGGCTGGGCCGTCGAGAGCCGCATCTACGCTGAGGACCCCTTCCGCAACTTCCTCCCCAGCATCGGCCGCCTGCGTACGTACAAGGCGCCCGCCGAAGGCAAGCGCGGCGATATCACGATCCGCAACGAGACCGGCGTGCGCGAAGGCGACGAAATCTCGATGTTCTACGATCCGATGATCGCCAAGCTGGTTACGCACGGCCCCACACGCCTCGCCGCCATCGACGCCCAGGCCGCCGCGTTGGACCAATTCCTGATCGAAGGCATCCAGGACAATATCCCGTTCCTCGGCGCGGTGATGGAGGAAAAGGATTTCCGCAAGGGCGACTTCACCACCGCCTACATCAAGGAAAAATTCCCCGATGGCTTCCATGGCGTCCCGCCCACGCCCAAGCAGGAGAAGCTGCTGATCGCCTGCGCGGCCGTCGCGCGCTCCTTCACCGCGCGCCGCGCAACGCAAACCACCGGACGCGTCAATCCGCCGAACGGGGCGCAGCGCGATTGGGTGGTGATCGTCGACAAAGTGCATCACCTCACGCACGTCGATCTCGACGACAAAGGCGCCGACGTGGTCATCGACGGCAAGAAGCACCGCTTCGACACGGAAACGCGCCCCGGCGCGCGCATCATCGAAGGCGTATTCGACGGCGCCCCGTTCGCGGTGAAGATCAAGACCGCGCCCGAAGGCTATACGCTACGCCATCGCGGCATAACGCTGCGGTGCCTCGTCGCTACCCCGCGCGGCGCCGAGCTGCACAAGAAAATTCCGGACAAGCAGAAGGCCGACACCTCCAAGCTGATCCTCTCGCCCATGCCAGGCCTCGTCATCTCCATCGACGCCAAGGAAGGGCAGGAAGTGAAGGCGGGCGAGGGAGTCGCCGTCGTCGAAGCGATGAAGATGCAGAACATCATCCGCGCCGAACGCGACGGCCGGGTGGCGAAGGTGCACGCGGTCGCCGGGGCGAGCGTTGCGGCCGACGAGGTGATGATTGAGCTGGCGTAAGTGGAGTGCTCGCGAGTGGCAGCTTCATTGCGCAGAACGTGAACGGTCTCATCGTTGCGGGCTCGGAAGGGCGCGTTTCGGCGGTTGGCGTCATTCACGCACTCATGCCCGCCATGTTGACACTGTTGCACCAACCGAAGGCCGTGCCGCCATAGAGAGCGGCGAGTTGTGCGCGCCGAGTCGTCCGCCCTGTCAGAGCACTTTTTGCAGCTGACGCGTCGCGCAAATCCGCGAACACGGCTAAGGGTTTGCGGTGAGCCGCCACGGGTGCGCTGCGGCGTTCGCGGCCGCGGGGGGATAGGCATGCTTGCACGTCGTAAGTTGCTCGCGGCCGGGCTTGCCGTCGCCGCGCCGTCCCTGGCGTTCGCCGATCGCGTCGCGCCGCCCCTGCCGCCCGCACTATCAACGCTGCGCGACGTGAGCCTCACCCAAACTGACGGCGCCGCAACCACATTGAGTCGAGTGCTCTCGCCCGGCGCTGCCTCGGTGATCACGTTCTGGGCCACTTGGTGCGCGCCATGCGCCGCCGAGGCGCGCCACCTGGGGCGGCTCCGCGCGCGGATTCCGCCGGCGCGGCTCAACATCCTCGGCGTCAATGTCGACACGGCCGCCAACGAAATCGAGATCGCGCGCTTCTTGCAGGCGCAACGCGCTTATTACGCGCAAGTGCGCGGCACTGTCGAAGCCTACGCCGCTTTCGGCTGCGGCGAGCAGATCTATCTGCCGCGCCTTTTTGTGTTTGCGCGCGATGGGCGGCCGGTTGCCGCCTTCGACCGTTACCTGGGCGAGCAGACCTCGCGCCGGATCGACGAGGCGGTCGCCGCGGCGATGGCCTCCTGAAGACCTGCGCTGCTCCGCCGCAGGAAATCATCGTAAATACCTTCATCCCGCCACGCGAGGGGCGTCGATTTTGGGGGCGGGCGCCGCTAGCTTGCGCCTGACCCACAACGGAAGACCAGATGGCCCCTCAGACCCCGCTGCTCGATCAGGTCAAGCTCCCTGCCGATCTGCGCCGATTGGAGGAGAGCCAACTCCGGCAACTCGCCGACGAGCTGCGCGCCGAAACGATCAGCGCCGTCTCCGTTACCGGCGGGCACCTGGGCGCAGGCCTCGGCGTCGTCGAGCTCACGGTGGCGCTGCACTACGTGTTCGACACGCCCCGCGACGTGCTGATCTGGGACGTCGGGCACCAGGCTTACCCGCACAAGATCATCACCGGCCGGCGCGACCGCATCCGCACGCTGCGCCAAAGCGGCGGCCTCTCCGGCTTCACCAAGCGCGCCGAGAGCGAGTACGATCCGTTCGGAGCGGCGCACGCGGCGACTTCTATCTCCGCCGCCCTCGGTTTTTGCGTCGCGCGCGACAAGCGCGGCGACGACAGCCACGTTATTGCGGTGATTGGGGACGGCTCGATGTCGGCCGGCATGGCCTACGAGGCGATGAACAACGCCGCCCACACCACCAAGCGCCTTATCGTCATCCTCAACGACAACGACATGTCGATCGCCCCGCCCGTCGGCGGCATGTCCTCCTATCTCGGCCGGCTCGCCTCATCGAAAACATACCGACGCATCCGCAAGGTGGGCAAAACCATCGCCGAGCATCTGCCGCGGCCAATCCACGACGTCGGCAAGAAAGCCGAAGAGTTCGCGCGCACGCTGGTCACCGGCGGCACGTTCTTCGAAGAGCTGGGCTTCTATTATCTGGGCCCGTTCGACGGGCACGATCTCGACACGCTTGTGCCGATCCTCAAGAACGCCAAGGACATCGCCGACCGCCCCGTGCTGATCCACGTCGTCACCAAGAAGGGCAAGGGCTACGCGCCGGCCGAGAGCGCCGCGGACAAGTACCACGGCGTCGCCAAGTTCAACGTCGTCACCGGCGAACAGGCGAAGGGCGGCTCGCACCCGAGCTACACCAAAGTGTTCGCCCAGGCGCTCGTGCGCGAGGCGCAGAAGGACGAGAAGATCATCGCCATCACCGCGGCCATGCCATCAGGCACGGGCCTCGACCTGTTCGGCGCGCAATTCCCGGACCGCACGTTCGACGTCGGCATCGCCGAACAGCACGCGGTGACGTTCGCGGCCGGCCTTGCGGCCGACGGCATGAAGCCGTTCGCAGCGATCTATTCCACCTTCCTGCAGCGCGGCTACGACCAGGTCGTGCACGACGTGGCGATCCAGAAGCTCCCTGTGCGCTTCGCCATGGATCGCGCCGGCCTTGTCGGCGCCGACGGCCCCACGCACGCGGGCAGCTTCGATGTGGGCTATCTTGGCCAGCTCCCGGGCTTCATCCTGATGGCAGCGGCAGATGCCAACGAGCTCTCGCGCATGGTCGCCACCGCCGCGGCCATCGACGACCGCCCCAGCGCCTTCCGCTATCCGCGCGGCGACGCCGACGGCGCGCTGGCCGCGGACGCCGACCAACCGCTCGAGATCGGCAAGGGCCGCATTCTGCGCGAAGGCACGACTGTGGCGCTCTTGAACTTCGGCGCGCGCCTCAGCGAGGCGAACAAGGCCGCCGACAAGCTCGCCGCCATGGGCCTTTCGACTACATTGGCCGACGCGCGCTTCGCCAAGCCGCTCGATGAAGACTTGATCCGCCGCCTGGCCCGCGAGCACGAAGTGCTCTTGACCGTCGAAGAGGGCGCGGCGGGCGGCTTCGGCGCGTTCGTACTGCACTTCTTGGCCAAAGACGGCGCGCTCGACCGGGGTCTCAAGATCCGCACCCTCACGCTGCCGGATATTTTCCAGGATCAGGACAAGCCGGAAGCCATGTACGCCGCCGCCGGCCTCGACGCCGACTCCATAGCCGCCGCCGCCGCGCTGGCGCTCGGACGCGGCGTGAACGAAGCGCGGGCTTAATCAGGTGTCAGGTTTCAGGTGTCGGGTGTCAGCCGCTATGCATGATTTTCTGACAGCTGACACCTGACACCCGGCGCCTCTTGTGTAATTCTCCCAGTCGTCCAGACGAGGGAGATTCCAATGGCCAAAGGTCAGATGCGCTCCAACAAGGAGAAGCGCAAACCCAAGCAGAACAAGGACGACAAGAAAGGCGCGAAGAAGTAGCGGCGCGCGCCGCTCTCATCCCTCACCCTTCTAGTTCGCTTTCCGCCGGCTGCGCTTGCTCTTCCGGCGCGGCTTGCTCGACGACGCCGCTGGTCAGGCGCGTGAACGTGAGTTGCGCCTGCTGACCGAGGCTAGCGGCGCCGCGATCAATGTGGCGCCCGATCTTCTCGGCGCTGAGCTGATTATCGGTCCAGAAGTACGCGACCGCGGCGATCGCCGCGAGAACGGTCGCCGTTCCGACCATGCGTCCGCTCATCACCACGGCATGATCGCCTCCGCCGTGGCCATGTGCGGCGTGTCCGCCGCCGCCGCCGCCGAAGAACCGCCTGCTGAGCATCAACATCGCAAGCAGTGCGCCGAAGACGATGAACAACGCCAACGCCTGCGTGGCGTAGGCGGATTGAACCAGTCCAAATGCGAAAAGTCCGCTCGCCCCCGTGGCCGCAACCAAAGCGATTGGCCAGCCTCGTAACATGGCCGTCCTCCCTCGCAGGATGTGTGAATATGCGGCGAACGCCGCAATGTTCACAAACGCACGAGGAGAAGGGGACGTTCCGATTTAGGGTTTTGGGGATTAGGGATTGGGGATTGAGGTTGCCCGCTAGGAGCGTTCCAGATCAGGCAACCGGAGTGGGTGCGCGCGCCCTAATCCCTAATCCCGAAAACCCAATCCCTAAATCGGCATGCGCAGGATTTCCTGATACGCCTGGATCACCTGGTCGCGCACGGCGATCACGGTCTGAAGTTGCGTTTCGGCCGCGGCGATGGCGGTAACGACGTCGACGATGTTGGCCTGGCCGGCCGCGACCGCGAGCGCCTGCTGCTCCGCTTGCGTGGCGCTCGCGCCCGCTTGGCGGATCGCTTCCTGCACCAGCGAGCCGAAGTCCGCAGTTTCGGCGCCGTCCGTTCCTGTGGCGCCACGCGCGGCCTGCGCGGCCTGCTGATAGGCGCGAGAGGCCGAGAGCGGATCGATGGCCATGCTTATCTCCGCAGAAGATCGAGCGCCCGCGCCGTCATCGTGCGCGCCGCTTCGATCATGTTGAGGTTAGCTTCGTACGCACGCGTGGCTTCGCGCAGGTCCATCATCTCGACCAGCGTGTCGACGTTCGGCAGGCGCACGTATCCGTCCGTATCCGCCGCTGGGTGGCCGGGATTATACTCCTGGCGGAAGTCGCTCATGTCGAAGCGCGCGCCCGTCACGCGCACGCCGACCGCGCCGGAGGTGAGCGTCGTCGATTCCAGCAGCGGAATGCGCCGCCGGAACGGCTCTTCATTCGGATTGTCGCCCGTGGAGGACGCGTTGGCGACGTTCTCGGCAGCAATGCGCATGCGCACCGTCTGTGCGCGCATGCCCGACGCTGCCGCGGCGATGGCGGCGTTGATGTCGGTCATCGCGCCGCTCCGCGGCGCGCGGCAGTCGGCAGTCGGCAGTCGGCAATCGGGATTCTAGCGCTGTTGCGATGGCCGCGCCTTCCCGACTGCCGACTGCCGACTGCCGATTGCCGATCAAGCATTCTCATCTCCCCGGCGCCCTCGCCGCCATGCGCACGAGTTCCAAGCCCTTCTGGTAGAGCGCGATGCCGGTTTCGAATTGCATCCGCGTTTCGGCTGCGCGCACCATTTGCTCTTCGAGCACGACGGCGTTGCCGTCGATGGTCGTTTCGCTGTCGTCGCGCGTGACGACTTGCGTCTGCGCGATGCCGCCGCCGGGCGCCATATGCCCTGGGTTGGTGCGCACGAGCGTCACGCCGCCCCGTCCCCCGGCCGCCGAGGCGAGCATGCGCTCGAAGCCGGCCGTATCCACATCGCGCGGCCGGTAGCCGGGCGTCGAGGCGTTGGCGATGTTCTCGGCGATCAGGCGCTGGCGCTCGGAAAGCTGATCGAGGCGCGCACGGAGCATGCCGAAGAAAGGGGTGTTGGCGAGATCCACGTCCGACTCAGCGCTGCAAACTTTGCCTAGTCGAGCAGCGCGTGGTTAAGCGCGGCTTAATTTCGGCGGCGCAAATTAAGGTCTCGTTTACCAAACCAGCCGAGCCAAGAGCTGCTCCAGAACGGAGGCGGCCTTGGAATGGATGGATTGGGCGCGCGCGCTGTTCGCGCTCACCGCGACGCTGGCGCTGATCTTGGCGCTCGCGTGGGGCGCGCGCCGGCTCGGCATGTTGCAGGCCGGCAAACCCGGTGAGAAGCGCCTGCGCGTCAGCGAAAGCCTGATGATCGATCCGCGCCGGCGCTTGGTGATCGTACGCTGCGATGCGCGCGAGCATCTGATCCTCTGCGGTCCGGGCGGGGATGTCGTTGTGGCGGAGATGGCGGCGAAGGAAATGGCGGCGGGGGGTGAGACTTGACGCGGATTCTTGGAACGCCGGCGTCTCGCCAGCGGTTTTTTTTCAAACCGACGAGCACGCCGCGGGCGAGGACGCCGGCGGTCCAAGAACGACCGCGCAACTGGCTGATCGTTTTCGCTGCGTCGCTTTTTCTTGCACTGCTCGTCGGCGTCGGCACGGCGTACGCGGCGGCGACAAACCCCACGCTCTCGATCAATCTCGGCACCGGCGAAGGCCTGACGGCGCGCGTGCTGCAACTCGCGGCGCTGATCACGGTGCTCTCGCTCGCGCCCTCGATCCTGATCATGACGACGAGCTTTGTGCGCATCATCGTGGTGCTGTCGCTGTTGCGCACCGCGATCGGCTTGCAGCAGGCGCCGCCGAACGTGGTGATTGTGTCGCTCTCGCTGTTCCTCACCGCGTTCGTGATGCAACCCGTGTGGCAGCAGGCATACGAGGCCGGCATCGGACCGGTCATGCAGGAGGAGATGCCGCTGGACGAGGCGTTTCCACGCATCGTCGAGCCGCTGAAGAGCTTCATGGGCGCGCAGACGCGCGAGGACGATCTCGCGCTCTTCATCGACATGGCGCGGCTCGAAACGCCGCCCGCGTCGGTCCAGGACGTGCCGCTGCGCGTGCTGGCGCCGGCCTTCATGGTTTCGGAGCTTCGCCGCGCGTTCGAGATCGGCTTCATGCTGTTTGTGCCGTTCGTGATCATCGACTTGGTGGTCGCTTCGCTCCTGATGGCCATGGGCATGATGATGATGCCGCCGGTGACCATCAGCTTGCCGTTCAAGCTGATCTTTTTCGTGCTCGTGGACGGGTGGCGCCTCGTGGCCGGCAGCCTCATAGAAAGCTTCGCCGCCGGCGCGCCGCCGGGGGGATAGACGGACCCGAAACGCCGAGTATGGTGCTCCGCAGGGGCGGGGCGATGGCGGACGTTTTCATCAGTCACAGGCGGGCGGATCGTGTCTGGGCCGAGCGCATCGGCCAGGCTCTGCGCGACGTTGGCATATCCTCTTGGTGGGATTCCTCGTCCGGGGCCGGCGAGCAATTCAATCCTGCGATCGACGGGGAGCTGAAGGCGTGCCGCTGCGTGGTCGTGATTTGGTCCGAGGCGGCGTGCGCCTCTCCTTGGGTGCAAGCCGAAGCGCAGTATGGATTCGAGCGCGGCATCCTGGTCGCAACGCGTGTCCAAGACGTGAAGCTCGGCACGCCGTTCTCGGTTGTGCAGACCCTCGATCTTCGAACGGCCGGCGTCGAAGCTGTCACACAAGGCGTTCAACTCAAGCTCAGTGCGCCAATAACAGCGCCGCGCAAGCGGCGACGTTCTCCCGCTGGCATATGGAGCGTGGTCTGCTTCGTTGCTTCATTGGCGCTCGCGGTCGTTGCATGGCTGGGTGAGGAAGACGGCGATGAGATCTACGAGATCGCGCTCCTCGCGTGCTGGGCTCTGGGATTCATCGGCGCGATTGCGTTGTTTCAGTTTATATCGCGAAGGAGTTTATTCGCTGCGGTTCTGGGCGGAGGCTTGTCCGGAGGCGCCGCGCTCGTCGTGTCGGCTGCGTTCTGGAACACGGCGATGCTGCAATCGAGCTACGCGCTGGCTATCCTGCCTTACGCGCCGGGCGCTGCGCTGCTTACGGCGCTTCTGGCGTTCCTCGTGCGACCGCGGGGTTGAGGAATGGCAGACGTCTTTATCAGTTATAAGAGGGCAGATCGCGAATGGGCCGAGCGCATCAGCGCCGCCTTGCGCGATGCAGGCATCTCCTGCTGGTGGGACACGTCACTTGTCGCCGGCGAGCATTTCAACCAAGCGATCGACCGCGAACTGAAGGCGTGCCGGTGTGTGGTCGTGATCTGGTCGGAAGCGGCCTGTGAGTCGCGCTGGGTGCAAGCCGAAGCATTGCAGGGCTTCGAGCGCGGGATCCTAGTCGCGACGCAACTTGAAGACGTAACGCTTAATTACCCATTCTCCGCGGTCAAGACGCTCGATCTTCGAAGCGCCGGCGTCGAAGCCGTCGTGGAAGGCGTTCAGACCAAGCTCGGCGCGCCGGTCGCGGCGCCGCGCCGGCGCCTGTTCACGCTCGCCTCCGTATCGGCGACGCTGTGCCTGGCGGCTTCGATGGGACTGTCGGTCGCTTTGTTGCCCCACAGCGACATCGCGGGCGAGCACCCAGTCTATGCAATGGCAATTATTGGATGGTGGGTTCTCGGCGTCATCGGCGCTATTGCCCTATTCCAGCTGCTATCACGCAGAGAATCATTTGCAGCGCTGATGGGCGGCGCGCTTGCAGCGGCGGGCGCGTTCGCGCTCATGATTGTTATCGGAAGTCTGACGGAATACACACCGCTCGAATATTCAGCGCCACTGATGACCTACACGCCCGCCGCGACATTGCTCTCAGGGCTTGCGGCGTTCTTGGTGCGAAAGCGGAGGTAGCTCTTAATCGGCCTGAGAAATCATGGCGCATGGCCTCGCCGCGGCGAGGCCCTGTCGCTCTTGGCGACGCTTAGCGCTCGATGCCGAGGTCGGCGATCAGGAGCGACTTGAAATCGTCCTCGCGGCGGCCGAACAGGCTGCGGAAGAAAGCTGCAATCGACTTCAACATGTTGGCCTCACCAGGCGCATTCTACGTTTGGGACCGGCCAAAGGTTTCATGCACGCCTGAATCCAAGATGAGAGCGATTCGAGATTTCGGATGCCTTGACGAGAAACTTACCCGCGGTGTGGCGGCAGAGGCACGTTTTCGCGCGGAACGCGTGCGCTCGCCGCCTTGCAGAGAGTTCACGCCCGCGTGACTGCAGCGGAAACGCGCCATTAACCATGGCGGGCGTCCTTGGGGCATGGCCCGGCAGAATTTGCCGGGCCGAGGAGGACCCATGAACGGCGCTGAAGTGCTCGACCTCGGTCGCGAGGCGATCTGGGTGACGGTGCTGGTCGCGGCGGGTCCGATGATCGTGGGGCTCGTGGTGGGCCTCGTCGTTTCGCTCTTGCAGACGCTGACCCAGATTCAGGAGCAGACCCTCGTCTTCGTGCCGAAGATCCTGTCGATCTTCTTCGCCATCCTCCTGTTCCTGCCGATCATGGGCGGCCTTTTGGGCGGCTTCATGCAGGACGTGTTTCAACGCATCGCGGCGTTCTGAATGAGAGCGAATGGCGAATGGCGAATGGCGAATGGGGAGCGTGGCGACGCTGCGTCCCGCTCAGGCATCCTCACGCAACGACTTGCGCACGGCGTCGGCGATAAACGCCGATCGAGAACGGCCCGTCTCTTCTACGCGGCGGTTGAGACGCTCCAGCAGCCCCGCATCCATCGTGACATTGATGCGGACAGCCTTGGTGGGCGCGACGGCCGTTACGAGTTGCATCTTGATTCCAGGCGTCATCATCGCTGCGAGCGTTTCCAAGGGGTCTTGTTCAGGCAATCCTTCGCCAGTTTCCGCGCGCGCTTCCAAAATCAGTTCGAGCGCTTCACGCGCGTTGAACCAAGCCTCCTTGAAATCGTCTCCCTCCGTGATCGCGCCAGGGATGCCCGGGAAGGTCACGGTGTATCCGCCTTCCGGCTGCTCCTCGAACGCGGCGGCGTAGCTCACTTCCTTCATCGCGCGTCCTCCTTGGCCTTGGCGCCGCTGGCCTCATTCCAAAGCGATGCCCGTGTCTTTCTCAATCGCCTTCAGCGTTCCGCGCTTCAGCTCTTTCTTCGGGTGCGGCACGGTTGTGTGCCGTTGACCATCGGGGCTGGTCATCCGCACATGGGAGCCGCGCGTCCTGACTTTGCGCCAGCCGGCCGCCTCGAGCTTGGCGATCACCTCCCGGCTCGACGACACAACCACTCCAGTAAGTGTGTTTTAGCGCACACCTCAACGCCGGGTCAAGGGCAAAGTGTGTATAAGAACACACATTCCCGGCGCCGGGGCGGCGTGCCATGAATCTCACTCTCTTCGGCGTCGAGATCTGGGCCACCGCGCTGCTGTTCGCGCGCACAGGCGCGATGATCATGCTGCTGCCGGGCTTCGGCGAAACGGCGGTGCCGGCGCGCATCCGTCTCGCGTTCGCGCTGGCGCTGGCGATCTGCATCGGCCCTGCGCTCGCGGGCCGCGTGCCGGAGCCGGCAGCAACGGCCTGGGGCATGGCGTTTCAGGTCGCGACGGAAGTGCTGATCGGCGTGATGCTCGGGGGCGCCGCGCGCATTCTGATCTCCGCGACGGCGACGGCGGGGCAGATCATGGGCCTCGAAGTCGGCATTGCGTTTGCGCAGACCGCGGACCCGACTGCCTCCCAGTCAGGCCAGCTGCTGGCGGTGTTCCTGAGCATCATGGGCGTCGCGCTGATCTTCGCGACGGGGCTCGACCACATGTTTCTGCAGGGCGTCGTCGGTTCGTACGAGATTATCGCGCCGGGTGCGCCGGCGCCTGTCGGCGATGCGGCGCAGCTGGCGCTAGATGCGGTGGCGACGTCGTTTCGCGTCGGCTTTCAGATCGCCATGCCGGTGATCGCGGCGGGCCTGATCTTCCGCGTGGGCCTGGGCGTCCTCTCGCGCCTCATTCCGCAAATCCAAGTGTTCTTCGTGGCGCTGCCGCTGCAGATCATGGGCGGGCTCGTGGTGATCGCGCTCGGACTCTCGACGGGCATGCTGATCTGGCTCGACAGCCTCGAACGCTACGCGACGTGGCTGCGATGAGAGTGGCGCTTCTCCCTCCAACGCTTCCCGGCCAAGCGCCGGGCTTGACCCGGCGCGCGAGCCGCGACCCAGGGACCGTGCAAGCGCGGGCGAGCGCAGCGCGTGCCATTCCGCTAGGTCCCGGCTCTTCGCCCCGCTTTCGCGGGGCATTCGGCCGGGAAGCGTTGGGCCTGCTTCAGCTAAGGATCGTGATCCATGGCTGAGCAGAACGACGACGACAAAACGGAAGAGCCCACGCCGCGAAAGCTGGAGAAGGCGCGCGAGAAGGGGGACATCGTCTATTCGCCGGAAGTGGGCGCGGCGCTGTCGCTGATCGCTGCGACAGGCGTCGTCGCCTTCATGTCCGGGCCGATCCTTGCCGAGATGGCGCGCAGCTTCATCGGCTTCATCGCCATGCCGGAGCAGTATGCGGTCGAGCCAAGTTCGCTACGCGCGATCGGCGGCGCCTTGGGCTTGCGATTGGTCGCGATCTTCTCGCTCGTGGCGATCGCGCTGGCATTGGCGGGTCTTGCGGCGCGGTACGTGCAGGATCGTCCCACGTTCACCGGCGAACGGCTCACGCCGAAGGTCGAGAAGCTCAATCCGGTGCAGGGCTTCAAGCGCGTGTTCGGCAAGCAGGCCGTGTCTGCATTCCTGAAATCGCTGGCCAAGCTCGTGGTTGTCGGCGCTGCGATGGCATGGGTCCTGTGGCCGCAGGACGGAGAACTGGAGAACATCTCGCTGCTCGATCCGCGCGCACTGCTGCCGTTCCTCAGGGAGCGCGTCGTCTCGATGCTGCTCGCGCTGGCGAGCGCTGCGGCGGTGATCGCGGCGGTCGATTACGTCGCCACGCGCCAATCCTACATGAAGCGCATGCGCATGAGCCGGCGCGAGATCAAGGACGAACTGAAGCAGAGCGACGGCGATCCGCTGGTGAAGGCCAAGCTCCGGCAGATCCGCATCGAGCGCTCGCGCAAGCGCATGCTGGCGAACGTGCCGCAGGCGAGCGTGGTCATCACCAACCCGACGCACTACGCGGTGGCGCTGCGCTACGAGCAGGGCGAGACGCCCGCGCCGATCTGTTTGGCCAAGGGCGTCGATGCGGTGGCGCAACGGATTCGCGAGGCGGCGGAAGAGCACAACATCCCGATCGTGGAAGATCCGCCGCTGGCGCGGGCGTTGTTCGCGGCGGCGGAGGTCGATGAACCAATTCCACGTGAACATTACGAGGCGGTGGCCAAGGTGATCGGCTTCGTCATGCGGCTGGCGCGGCGCAGGGGCGCGCGGCGCCCGAAACGATAGCGGAGAAGTGTCGTGGCGGATGGATTTCGAGCTGTCGGGAACAGTGCTCGCTGGGCCGAATCGGGCTCAATTGGCCGGCCATCAGGCGCGCCAATGACCGATCACGCACACCTTCCACCACCGCGCAGCGGCGGGCGGCTCGATCCGCTGCAGATCCTGTTCTGGATCTCAGCGACGGTCGGGGTCTGCGCAGCGGGCGTCGCGATCACCGCCGGCCCGAGCGTGGGGCAGGCGGGCGCGGTGCTGCTGGTGCTGCTCGCGGCCGTGGGCATGGTGCTGTTCTTCTGGATGTCGCGCGGCGCCGGGCGCGTGCTCGGCGCCTTCCCCGAGCGCGGCGCGATCGCCGCGGCCATGCTGTCGTCGCGCAATGACTTCGCGCTGATCGACGCGCTCGACGAAGCCGCGCTGATCACGGATGCGCACCTCTCGCCCATCACGGCGAACAACCCGTACATCGAGATCGCCGCCACCGCCGGCATTCTGGGCGACAGCGATCGTCCGCCCATGATGAGCCGCCTGTTCGGCGCCGATCCGATGTTGTCGGCGCCGATGTTCCGCTTGTCGAAGGCGGCGCAGCTGGGTCAGGCGCGGCGCGAGGACTTGCCGGCGACGGCGGCGCTCGCGGGCAAGCCGACGCGCTATGAGGCCAGCGTCGGCCCGATGCCCGGCGGCTATGTGCTGTGGCGATTACGCGAGCTTGCGAGCGGGGAAAGCGCAGGCGCGGGCGAGGAGTCGCGGCAGATTTTCCTGGACGATGCGCCGGTCGGGTTTTTCGCGGCGAAGAGCGATGGGACCATCATCTACATGAACCGCGCGCTGCGCTCCGTACTGGGGCTCGGCGACGATCCTTCGCTGCTGCGCGTTAAGGATTTCGTGAAGGAGGATCCCGGGCGCTTGCTGCGGCGCGACCGGCGCGGCTTTGGGCCCACGCGCGTGAAGATCACGTTGCGCGGAATTGACGGGCAGGAGACGCAGGCCTCCGCATTGTCGTTCGTGCCGCCGGAGGAGATCGACGGCGCGGTGCGGGCGCTGGTGTTCTTCTCGGAGAATGAAGCGCCGGATGCGCAAGACGTTGCGCGCGCAAGCGCCGATGGCGCCGATGGCGTATTCAGTCACGCCCCGCTCGGCATCGCGGTGCTCGACGGCGGCGATCCGGCCTCGGCGGCGATCCTGGATTCCAACGCTTCGCTGATGGAGATGACGCACGGGCGCGCCATGCCGTCGGCCCCGTTCAGCGATTTGTTCGATGCGTCCGAAGGCCCCGCCGCGTTGGCGCAGCGCTTGCGCCAGGCGATCAACGATCCGATCGAGATCATGCTGGCGACCAGCCCGCCCATGGCCGTGCACGTGCACTTCGCCCGCTCGCCGGACGGGCGCGGCATCGCCTATGTGCTGAACGTCAGCCAGCAGCGAGAACTGGAAACGCGTTTGGCGCAATCGGAGAAGATGCGCGAGATCGGCGAACTCGCCGCGGGCGTCGCGCACGACTTCAATAACCTGCTCACCGTGGTGATGCAGACGTGCTCGTACCTGCTGCGCCGCCATCCCGTGGGCGACGCCGATTATCCGATGCTGAAGGAGATCTCCGATCACGCCACGACGGCGAAGGAGCTTTCCGAAATGCTGCGCGCCTATGCGCGCCAGCAGACGTTCGCGCGCGAAGTGTTCGACGTCGGCGACTTCATCGGCTCGCGCCAGGAGCTCATCCGTCGCATCATGGGCGCCTCGATCCAGTATGAGATTCGCCACGGCCGCGATCTGCCGTACGTGAAGGTCGACAAGACCCAGCTCGAGCGCGTGCTGGTGAACCTCGCCACCAATGCGCGCGACGCGATGACGCCAAAGGGCGCGCAGCTGCCGAAGGATGGCAAGCTCACCGTGCGCACGGCGGCGGTGGATGCGGAATACGTGCGCGGGCTTGGCCACAATCCGATCGAGGACGGCCGCTATGCGATGATCGAAGTGGAAGACACCGGCGGCGGCATCAAGCCCGAGCACGCCGCGAAAATCTTCCGCCCGTATCACTCCACCAAGGAAGCCGGCAAAGGCACGGGGCTCGGCCTCGCCACCAGCTACGGCATCATCAAGCAATCCGGCGGCTACATCTTCTTCACCTCCAAACTGGGCAAGGGAACGACGTTCCGCATCTTCCTGCCCGAGTACCAGCCGACGCAGGAAGAGTTGCAGGACATCGTCGAGAAAGAACGGGCGCTGCTGGCGCCGCCGCCGAAGGACGTGGCCGGGCGCGGCAAGATTCTGTTCGTCGAAGACCAGACCGCGGTGCGCCGCTCCATCGTGCGCAATCTGAAAGAGTGCGGCTACGAGGTCGAAGAAGCCGAGCACGGCGAGGAGGCGCTCGAAATCCTGGAGCGCAATCCGGGCGCCTACGACATCATCATCTCGGACGTGTCCATGCCCATCATGACGGGCCCCGAAATGCTGCAGCAAGCCGGGCCGGAGATGATCGGCAACGCCAAGGTGCTGTTCCTCTCAGGCTACGCGCCCGAAAGCTTCAGCGACCTGCTGGAGGCTTTTCCCGTGCACTACATGTCCAAGCCCGTGACGATGGAGCAGCTGGTCGGCCGCGTGAAGGAGCTGCTGGCGGCGGCTTGAGGTAAGCGTTTGATGCGACGCTCAGTCATACTGGCGGGAATGGTAGTGCTGCTTGGTTGCGGCGAAGAGTCTCCGTCGCGTTCTGCGGAGACTGCAGTCAATCTTCCGGCGACTCCGAGCGCCTGGCAGCCACCCGAACACCCGGCGAGTGACGAACAGGTTGGACGCATTTGCAGAGCGGTCGTTTCCTCAATCATGGGGCGGCCGGTCGAGATAATAACCGTTGATCGCTCAACCGGAGGCGAGGCGGACGTCCGATACGCGCGTGCTGACGATCAATCTGTCTGGCGTGTACGCTGCAAGCTGGAAGGAGATCGCGTCATTTGGCGTACCATCGATGCGTTTGGCGCCAACAGCGGGCTTGGACGATGGCGTGATGGTCCGGACGATGGCCGCATCACAGTCGCTCTAAATGTCGACCGGATACGGGTGACCGAAACGTTTTCCGACGGATCGGCATCAGTGAATGAATTGCAGTTTGACTGATTACGACTCGCGCTGCGCCTTGTCGATCTGCCAAGCGAGTACGCGCTTGATGGCGACGGCTTGTGTTTTCTCGTAGCGGCCTTCCGTCTTGAGGAAGGCCTCGAAGCTCGATCCCACGCGCTTCTTTCGGTTCCTTGCGATCATGGCCACTGCTCTCGACTACGTAGGCAGCGAAACGAACGGATCGTGGGCGCGCACGCCGAGCGGCTGAAAATGTTTGAGGTTTTGCGTCAGCACGACAAGGCCGTTGCACTTGGCAGTAGCTGCTATCGCAATGTCCGGAAACCCAACGGGCGCTCCTTTCGCCCGCGTCGCATCGATCATCGCGCCTGCAATGCGCGCGGACTCGACGTCAAACGCGAGCACGCGAGAACCGTAGAGGTGCAGCAGCTGGGCGAGCCATTGAACGATGAGATCGGCTCTCTTCTTCGCCCCCGTTCGACGCGCCTTCGCAATGCCGCTTTCGATCTCCGCGATCGAGATCGTGGACAAGTGAAGCCGGCCCGACTGAGCGTCCATCCATTGAACGATTGGCGTCCTGGGCGCGCGGTTGGGAGCGGCGGCGGAGATAATGTTCGTGTCGAGCAGATACACGACTCAAAAGCCGGGATCGCGCGCGGGGGTTTGATCCCGCTCGATGTCCTCAGGTTCGAGCGGCGCGCTCATGAGCAAACGGCCGAACGACGGCACGTTCGAAAGCCGCAGCCATTCTTCGTAGCCGACGATCACGGCCTCGGGCTTGCCATGGCGCGTGATGGTGGCAGGCTCGCCGGCGGTGGCCTGGTCAACCAACGCCGACAAGTTCGCCTTGGCGTCCTTGAGTTGGACCTCTTTCATCCTCGCTCCCTATATGACTACTGTAGTCATATATCAGCGGCTGCGGTTCGGTTCAAGTCAAACGGGTCCGCTTGCCACCTCAGCGCCCCGCGTGATCCAGCGCGTCGAACTCTTCGTCGCTCAGTTCGATCGCCGCCGCCGCCGTGTTCTCTTCGAGGTGCCTCACTTTGCCCGTGCCCGGAATCGGCAGCATCACGGGGCTGCGCTTCAGCAGCCGGGCGAGCGCGATTTGGCCGGGCGTCGAGCCTTTCGCTTTGGCTATCTTGTCAAGCGCGCCGCCTTCGCGGGCGAGATCGCCGGCGGCGAGCGGGTACCAGGGGATGAAGCCGATGTTGTTGGCTTCGCAATACTCCAGCACGTCTTCGCTTTGGCGGTTGGCGAGGTTGTAGAGGTTCTGCACGGTCGCGACGGGGAAGACTTTTTGCGCCGCTTTGATCTGGTCCACGTTGACTTCGCTTAAGCCCGCGTAGCGGATGATGCCATCGTCGATGAGCGACTTCACCGCGTCGAACTGTTCGCTTGCGGGGACTTCCGTGTCGATGCGGTGGAGTTGCCACAGCGTGTGCTGCTCGACGCCAAGGCGCTTGAGGCTGCCCTTGGCGTCGGCGATCAGTTTTTCCGGGCGGCCGTCCTGGCCCCAGATGTCCGGGCCGCCGCGCGTGAGGCCGCCTTTAGTGGCGATAACGAGGCCGTCATAGGGATGCAGCGCTTCGTGGATGAGTTCTTCCGAGACGTGCGGACCGTACGACTCCGCCGTGTCGATGAAATTGATCCCGAGCTCCGGCGCGCGCTTCAGCAGCGCGATCGCTTCGCCCTTGTCGGCAGGCGGACCCCAGATGCCGCGGCCGGTGACGCGCATGGCGCCGAAGCCGAGTCGGTTCACTTCGATTTCGCCGCCGATCTTGAATTGGCCCGAACGTGCGGCGAGCGTTTGCGATTGCGTCATGGACCTGTCCTTGAGGAAGACGTGGGACGCGCGCCGCGGGCGCGGCGTGGTTCAGCGTAAAGAGGGAGGGGCGCGTCGAACGGCGCAACGCGGAGATGGGAATGTGGCGCCGCCTGGGCAAGGTCGCGCGCCAGTGATTCTTTTGAGAACACGCGTGTAGGATCACTGGTGTGCCTTATTGCGCCGGCGCGCACGGCGCATACTTCAGGGGGAGAGAGGTGTGCCATGAGAAAGCTGGTCGCATTGCACGACGCGCCGCAGCCGCATTGGGTGGGCGATGGATTTCCGGTGCGCTCGATGTTCTCGCCACAGACGCATGGGCGCGCGGTGGACCCGTTCATTCTGCTGGACTACGCGCAGCCGTACGAGTTCGCGCCGGCGGCGCAGAAACGCGGCGTGGGCGTGCATCCCCATCGCGGCTTCGAAACGGTGACGATCGTCTACGAGGGCGAGGTCGATCACCGCGACTCCACCGGCAATGGCGGCCACATTGGCCCGGGCGACGTGCAATGGATGACGGCGGCGTCCGGCATTCTGCACGAGGAGTTTCATTCCAAGGCGTTCACCGAACGCGGCGGCAAGATGGAGATGGTGCAGCTCTGGGTGAACCTGCCGGCGAAGGACAAGATGAGCCCGCCCGGCTACCAGACGCTGCTCGATGCGCAGATTCCGGCGGTCGAGCTGGCCGGCGGCGCCGGCAAGGTGCGCGTGATTGCGGGCGAGTATGAGGGCGCGAAGGGGCCGGCGAAGACGTTCACGCCGATCAACATCTGGGATGTGCGTTTGAATGCTGGCGCCAAGACCGAGTTCACGCTCGCCGAAGACCACACGCTGATGCTGCTTGTGCAGAGCGGATCGGTGCGCATCAACGGGGAGCAAAGCGCGGGAGCGTCGCAGCTTGCATTGTTCGCGCGCGACGGCGGCGCGATTGCGGTTGAGGCCGAGAGCGATGCGAAGCTCTTGCTGCTGAGCGGCGAGCCGATCAACGAACCTGTCGTGCAATACGGGCCCTTCGTGATGAACAACGAAGGCGAAATCCGTCAGGCCATCCTGGATTTCAACGCCGGCAAGTTCGGCGATATTTCCGCGTTCGCTTGAGGCTTGGTCGTGACCGGGGCTCAGCCACAGAAGTTGACTTACCGTACTTATAGTCGTATGTAAGCTAGATGAGCTTCCTCAGCATCCGCGATCTGCAGAAGATTTCCGGGGAAACCATCGGCGCGCTCGAGGGGCCCACGCCTGTGAAAGCCGGCGAGCGCACCATCGGCGTTCTCATCCCGCTCAAGGTTGGGGACGCGGACAAGCTTGTGTCCGTGCTCAAGCGCGCTGAGCGGCTGGCCAAGAAACGTGACCCCGAGCAAGACGAGAGACTGCTTACCGAGTTTGGCGAGGTCGATCCAGTGAACTGGTCGGTTGCGGCGGTCAAGAAGCTGCGGTCCGAGGCATTCTGAGCGTGGACTTGCTTGAATACAGTCTCGTCCACCCTCGTCGTCGACGCGGCCATTCTGGTGTCAGCGCTGCTTGGGCGGCAAACCGGCGCCATGGCGGAGGCGATCCGCGCGTGCCGATTGGTGACGACCGATCGCGCGGTTCTGGAGGTGAGCCGGCGCGTTGAACTCGGGCTGAAGCGTCCAGAGCTTCTGTCGCTGTTGGAAGCCATGCTCGATGAGATGGCGGTCGTCCCCGTGGCGACCTTGGGCGATGACTTGCGGCGCGCCGAGATTGTGCTGCGCGATGCAGTCCCTAGCCGCACGGGCTCGATCGCCGACGCGCACATTCTGGCGCTCAGCTGGGCCGTCGACGGCGACATCTGGACTCATGACCGGGATTTCGCCGGCACGGGCGCCGCGAGCTGGTCCACGGCCAATCTGATGCGAGCGCTGCGGCCTGCGTGACACGACGAGCGGCAAGCTTTTTGGTGTGTGTCACCCTTTCTATTCTGCGCTCTAACGACGTAAAGGCGTCCGCCGGCGGCATAGAGCTGGCTCGTCATTTCTTGCCTCCCGTGAGCCGCGCAAGTTTCTCGTGATGAAGCACGCACTCATTGTTCGCGGGGTCGACCGCGTATAGGCCGCGCACCTCGTGCAGATGCAGAAAACGCCACAATGCGCGCGACATCACGAGTTGTTTGCGGTCGTAGAAATCGTGGAACAGGTGAATGGACGGGTCGATCTCGGATTCGCGAAACCAGCGCTTGTCGCCTAAGTGCCCCAACATTCGGCCATCGACTTTTCGAAAGACCACCTCGCAACGCTTGTAGTCGTAGGCATCAATCAGGCGCAGGACGTCAAGGAAAGCATATCCCTCGAAGCACCGATCAGAATCGTTGGTCCAATTGAGGGGCAGGATATCAAGCTGGTCGACGCCAAAATCCTGGATAAGCTTCAGGGCGCGTGGCGAAACAACGGCATACCCCTCGTTCCCCGCCGGGAAGAATTCAGGGGGTTTCGCCCCTGCGTGCAGCACGCCACGCACGGTTTGCCGGCCTCGAATCAAATCAAAGCCGAGGCCGCCCCCCAGCGCGAATGATCGTGATAGTCCTCTGGGAATCCTATGAACTCTAGTTCCTTTACAGGATCGCGCGTGAAGCTTGGATCGGACGTATAAGGCCGCACCAGAACATAGCGGCTTTCGTTCGGCCTTGGCGGATCAGCGGGCTGAAGCCAGCGAGCGTGCTGGAACATCGGCGTGAACTTGCGACGCTCCTCCGCATCGTGATCCTTAATGCCCTCCAGGCGAGGGTCGTCATACATCGCTTGTATCTGTGGCGCGATCGGCATGATGTAGGTGCCGGGGAAAAGAGGCTCCACGTTCGGAAGTGCGTCGTGCTTGGCCATGTGCCTCCCCTCGATCTCCGCAATCATCACCGCTCCCTCCCCGGCTCCTCCACGCGCCGCTGCAGGGGCGAGAGGAGGAATTCGATGATGCGGCGCCGGCCGGTTCTGATTTCGGCGGTTGCAGCAAGTCCCGCTGTGAGCGGCGTCGCCCTGCCGCCCACGTTAATCGAGAATTGCTGGGGCGCGGTCACTTGGGACGCACGAACATCCCTCGGAACAGCGCTTCGGCGCGCGCTTGGCCTTCTTCGGTGAGCACGACCGATTTTTGCTTACCTTTGGGATCGGAGATGAAGCCTTTCTCGTGAAGGCGGTTCATCGTCTCCCAGTCGAAGCTCTTCCAGACGCGGCCATGATCGTGCAGCGTAAGCAGCAGCAGCGCGAGCGTGGCGTCATCGATCTTGTTATTATCGATCCGGTCCCAGTCGATCTGCGTCACGCGTTCTTTGCCGAGCGTCGTGACGCCAGGATCACCAGCTTCTCGCTCGGCGGATACACCACGACACCGCCGTCTTCGGCGGTGAGGAGCACCATGTCGGCGCTGGGTTTCAGGATGAAGCCGGCTGGGCGGGAGAGGGCGGCGGTCTTCACACGGAAGGAGGTCACGCCTTCCAGCGTGTCCGGATAGCCGCCGCGCGGCGGCAATGGCGCCAAGGACGAAGCCATCGCGCGATCCTTCCTCGTTTCCCCTGCGGATTAAACGACGGGATTGGGGATTAGGGAATAGGGATTGGCTGTCGGGATTAGGGATTGGGGATTGGGGTGTGCGCCTCCACAGTATCTTGCGGTCCCTAATCCCCAATCCCTAATCCCCAATCCCGAACCAATGTTCCTCTTGTGTTCACAGAACAAATGCGGTACAAATGACTCTCGATGGAATATGCGCTGGGCCGGTTTCGCGGGCCCCGGACTCGCTTAAAGAGGGGATGTGAGCGATGGCGAACCTGACGCTTGTTGAGAAAGACATGGAAACGGACAAGCAGAAGGCTTTGGCCGCGGCCCTGAAGCAGATCGACCAGGCCTTCGGCAAGGGCTCGGTAATGCGCCTGGGCGAGAAGCCCGTGGTCGAAATCGAAGCCATTTCAACGGGCTCGCTCTCGCTGGACATCGCGCTCGGCATCGGCGGCCTGCCGCGCGGGCGCATCGTGGAAATCTACGGGCCGGAGAGCTCCGGCAAGACGACTTTGGCGCTGCACTGCATCGCCGAAGCGCAGAAGAATGGCGGCGTGTGCGCGTTTGTGGACGCCGAGCACGCGCTCGATCCGATCTACGCCAGAAAACTGGGCGTCGATCTCGACGATCTGTTGGTTTCGCAGCCCGACACCGGCGAGCAGGCGCTCGAAATCACCGACACTTTGGTCCGCTCGGGCGCGATCGACGTGTTGGTGGTGGACTCGGTCGCCGCCCTGACGCCGCGCGCGGAGATCGAAGGCGAGATGGGCGATCAATTGCCCGGCTTGCAGGCGCGGCTGATGAGCCAGGCGCTGCGCAAGCTCACCGCCTCGATCAACAAGTCGAAGACGCTCGTCATCTTCATCAACCAAATCCGCATGAAGATCGGCGTCATGTACGGCAACCCGGAGACGACGACAGGCGGCAACGCGCTGAAGTTCTACGCCTCGGTGCGTCTCGACATCCGCCGCACCGGCCAGATCAAGGAGCGCGACGAAGTGATCGGCTCGGAAACGCGCGTGAAAGTGGTGAAGAACAAGGTCGCCCCGCCGTTCAAGCAGGTGCAGTTCGACATCATCTACGGCGAGGGCGTCTCCAAGACGGGCGAGCTGATCGAGCTCGGCGTGAAGGCCGGCGTGATCGACAAGTCAGGCGCCTGGTACGCTTACGGTTCGCAGAAGATCGGCCAAGGCAAGGAAGCCGCGCGCCGCTTCCTGAAAGAACATACCGCCGTCGCGCTCGAGATCGAGGACAAGATCCGCCAGAAGGCCGCGCCGATCGCCGATGCGATGTATTCGCCGCCGGAGGGCGATGAGGAGAAGGACGCCGCTGAAGGTTAGGCGCTGGGTGCTGGGTTCTAGGTTCTAGGGATGAAGCAGGGCGCTTGGGTGACGGATGCGCCCCCTAGAACCTAACACCTAGAACCCAGCACCCAATGAGTTTCGCTGGCCGGTTCGGGGCCGTGTTGCCGACCCGACCCCATGCCCTGGCCCGTCCCCGGGCCGGCCGGCGAATTCGATAGGAAGAGGCGCCTTACGGGGACCCAGGGTTTGGTGTTCAATGGGGGCTATGTCGTTGTTGAATTACGACGTCTACGAGGCCTTTAGGTCCGCTGGCGCCGACGAGGACAAGGCGCGGAGGGCCGCGGAGGCGCTCGCCAGCGAGCACGACCGCTTCGTGAGCATCGACCAGAGGTTCATGAAGATTGAGGCGAAACTTGATCTGCATTCCTGGATGATCGGCTTTGCGCTTGCCGGCATCTTGGCAATTCTGGTTCGAGTGATGGTTCCGGTTTGATGGAGCCGCGCGTTTCGCTGATCACATTGGGCGTTGAGGATCTGGCGCGCTCGCGCGCGTTCTACGAGAAGCTTGGTTTCAAGGCTTCGTCGATTGGCGGCGGAGAGGTGGTGTTCTTCCAGGCGGGCGGGCTCGCGCTTGGGCTGTTTCCGCGCGAGAGCCTGGCGTGCGACGCGAAAGTGTCGGCGGAAGGCTCAGGTTTTCGCGGCGTCGCGCTGGCGCACAATGTGCGCGAGAAGGCGGATGTCGAGGCGGTGATCGCCGAAGCGGAAGCGGCGGGCGGCCGCGTGGTCAAACCGGCCGAGGATGCGCCCTGGGGCGGCCGCTCCGGCTATTTCGCCGATCCCGACGGCCACCTCTGGGAAGTCGCCTGGAATCCCCACTTCCCGCTCGGGGAGGATGGCGGGCTAATGCTGCCGGCGTAAGGCGCCTGATCGAATGCGAGCCTTGCCGAACCGCTGGGCATCGACGCCAAGTTCAACCGGCTTAGGCTCGTTTCGCAGTGGCCCGTTCTGCTGCACGAATGGTGGTTTCGCGACATGGGGACGCGCGGGTGGAGGGCGATGGTCAGAACTTGGCTACGGTCCATTGCGCTGTGCGCGCTCTGCTGCGCGGTTCAGTTCGGCTTCCTCTGCTCGGTCTTCTGGGCCCTGAGCTGGTTCGCCTCACCTGAGGTCACCGCTTGGCTCAGCCTCGCGCTGTTCCTGTTCTGCATCGCATCGTTTCAGGAGAGTATCCGGGTGGGCAGGCCGCTTGGACTATTCTGGGTCGCCGCTCTCCTCGAGCGTCCCGTGAAGCTCAAAAGGCGCGGCTGAGTGCTGGGCCGCTACGCTGCGGCAGCTGGGTTCGACCGGCCCGCTTGGCGCGGTGCGTTGCACTACCTATACCAAGCCCAAACCTGATTTGGCCCCGAGAAGCATGACGAGCGTCAACGACATCCGCCGGCAGTTCCTGGAATTCTTCCGCGCGCGCGACCACGCGACGCCGGCTTCGGCGCCGCTCGTGCCGCAGGACGACCCGACGTTGCTGTTCGTCAACGCCGGCATGGTCCCGTTCAAGAACTACTTCACCGGCGCGGCCAAGCCGCCGTTCCCGCGCGCGGCCACCAGCCAAAAATGCGTGCGCGCGGGGGGCAAGCACAACGACCTCGACAATGTCGGCTACACCGCGCGCCACCACACCTTCTTCGAGATGCTGGGGAACTTCTCGTTCGGCGACTATTTCAAGGACGGCGCCATCGATGCGGCCTGGACGCTGCTGACGCGCGAGTTCGGTCTGCCGAAAGAGAAATTGCTGGTCACCGTCTATCACGACGACGACGAAGCGGCCGCGCTCTGGAAGAAGATCGCAGGCCTGCCGGACGAGAAGGTCATCCGCATCGCCACCAGCGACAATTTCTGGTCGATGGGCGACACGGGGCCCTGCGGCCCGTGCTCGGAGATTTTCTACGATCACGGCCCATCTTTGCCGGGCGGCCCGCCCGGCAGCGCCGATCAGGACGGCGACCGCTTCATCGAGATCTGGAATCTCGTCTTCATGCAGTTCGAGCAGTTCGCCGACGGGCGGCGCACGAAGCTGCCCAAGCCCTCGATCGACACCGGCATGGGGCTCGAGCGGATCGCGGCGGTGCTGCAGGGCGTGCACTCGAATTACGAGATCGACCTCTTCCGTCGCCTTATCACCGCCTCGCAAGAGCTGACCGACGTCATGGCCGAAGGCGAGAAGGCCGCGAGCCATCGCGTCATCGCCGACCATCTGCGCGCCTCGGCTTTTCTGATCGCCGACGGCGTCACGCCCGCGAACGAAGGGCGCGGCTATGTGCTTCGCCGCATCATGCGCCGCGCCATGCGCCATGCGCACATCCTCGGCGCCAAAGAGCCGCTGCTGCATCGCCTGGCGCCGACGCTGATCGCGGAAATGGGCGACGCCTATCCCGAACTGAAGCGCGCCAAACCGGTGATTGAAGCGCAGCTGCACGAGGAGGAAGAGCGCTTCCGGCGCACGCTGGGCAACGGCCTGAAGCTGCTCGAAGAAGAGCTGGCGACACTGAAGAAAGGCCAGAAGCTCGCGGGCGAAACCGCGTTCAAGCTCTACGACACGTTCGGCTTCCCGCTCGATCTCACGCAGGACATCTTGCGCGGGCGCGGGCTCGAAGTGGATGTCGCCGGCTTCGACCGTGCGATGGAGCGCCAGCGCGAAAAAGGCCGCGAAAGCTGGCAGGGCGCGGAAGGCGGCGACAACGCCGCGATCTGGCATTCCATTCTCGAACGCACCACCGGCAACGAATTCCTCGGCTATGTAGCCGAGGAAGGCGAAGGCAAGCTGGCGGCGATCGTCGCCGCCGGCGCCGAACAACACGACTTGCGCGAGGGCGTCAGGGCCGCGCTCGTGTTCGACCGCACGCCATTCTATGCCGAAAGCGGCGGGCAGGCGGGCGATCGTGGCGTGATCCGTTTCGCCAACGGCGCCGAGTTCGTCGTCGAAGACACGCAAAGGCAGGCGGGCGCGTTGCATGCGCATATCGGCCGCCTGACCAAAGGCGCGGTGAAGGTCGGCGACAAGGCGCGCCTGGAAATCGATCACGCGCGCCGCCAGGCCATCCGCGCCAACCACTCCGCCACGCACCTCGTGCACGCGGCGCTGCGCAACGTGCTGGGCCCGCACGTGACACAGAAAGGTTCGCTGGTGGAAGCGGACTACTTCCGCTTCGATTTCAGCCATGGCCAAGCGATGACGGCGGAGGAGATCGGCCGCGTCGAGGACGAAGTGAACGCGGTGATCCGTCAGAACGCCGAAGGCGTCATCAAGGAGATGCCGCCGCAGCAGGCGATCGAGGAAGGCGCGCTCGCCTTGTTCGGCGAGAAGTACGGCGACAGCGTGCGTGTGCTGCGCCTCGGCGAATCGCTTGCGGAGAAAGGCAAGCCGTACTCGGTCGAACTCTGCGGCGGCACCCACGTGCGCCGCACCGGCGACATCGCCGTATTCGCCATTCTCAGCGAAGGCGGCGTCGCCGCCGGCGTGCGCCGCATCGAAGCGGCGACCGGGGCAGCCGCGCTCGCGCATCTGAAAGCGCAGGCGGCGCTGGCGAAGGCGATCTCGGCCAACTTGAGAACACCGCTCAGCGAACTGCCCGATCGAGTGGCGCAGCTGCAGGACGAGCGGCGCAAACTCGAACGTGAGCTGGCGGACGCCAGGAAGAAACTGGCGCTCGCGGGCGGCGGCGGCGCGGCGGCGCCGGCTGGGCCGGAGCAGGTGGCAGGCGTCTCCGTGCTTGCGCGCGTGCTCGAAGGCGTGCCGGCCAAAGAGCTGCGCGGGCTCGTGGATGAAGGCAAGAGATCGCTCGGTTCGGGCGTGATCGCTTACGTCGGCGTAGAGGACGGCAAGGCTGCGCTCGCCGTCGGCGTGACGGACGATCTCAAGAGCAGGATCAGCGCTGTCGATCTGGTGAAGGCGGGCGTTGCGGCGGTCGGCGGCCAAGGCGGCGGCGGGCGCCCCGACATGGCGCAAGGCGGCGGACCGAACGGCGCAGCCGCGCCCAAAGCGCTCGACGCCATTCGCGCCGCGCTCCAAGGCGCGCTCGCGGCGTGAGCGGCTTCAGCTATCGCGACGCGATCGAAAGCGATGCAGCCGCGCTGGCCGCGTTCGCGCGCGGGAGCTGGGTCGCGACGTTCGGACACCTGCCGTATCCGTCCGACGATCTCAGAACCTACCTGAACGAAAAGTTCGGCGAAGCGATTCAGCGCGCTGAGATCAAGGATTCAAACTCGCGCTACCGGCTTGCGCTGCGCAAGGGTGCGATCGTCGGCTATTGCATGATGGGCGCATTGGAGATGCCGGTTGACGATGCGCACGGACTCGAACTGCACCGGCTCTATGTCGACGAAAGCGTCAAAGGCCAAGGCGTCGCCGACGCGCTGATGGCGGATTGTATCGCTTGGGCGCGCGGGCGCGGAGCGAACGCGCTCTATCTCAGCGTCTGGGAAAACAACGTCCGCGCGCAACGCTTCTATCGCCGATTCGGTTTCGCGGAGCACGGCGAATGGAAGTTCATGGTCGGCAACACCGCCGATCGCGATTTGATTTGGCGCCTCGCGCTTTAGCGCGCGCGACGCGAGCGCCCCAGCGTTTCAATAACTCCCGCGTGATCCTGGCGTTCCATCCCGGAACGAAACTATGTTTGCGCGCGTAGCCCGCTTTGTGCGTGGGATAAGATCAAACACGCCGCGCCCGTCGAGGCGCAAGGGGCCCGTCGATGACGAGGATGCGTTACGGCGCTGCAAGCGCTTGCATGGACTCGCGCAAATCATCGCAAGCGACCTCGACCTCGAACGCATCGTTCAGAGCGTGACGGACATGGCGACGGAGGAGTGCGGCGCGCAATACGGCGCATTCTTCTATAATGTCGAAGACGAAGCCGGCGAAGCCTATCAGCTATTCACTCTGTCGGGCGCGCCGCGCGAGGCGTTCGAACATTTCGGTTTGCCGCGCAACACGGCGATCTTCGAGCCGACTTTTCGCGGCAAGGGCATTGTCCGGTCTGACGACATTCGCGCCGATCCGCGCTTTGGCAAGAATCCGCCGTATTATGGTTTGCCGCAGGGGCATCTGCCCGTGGTCAGCTATCTGGCTGTGCCGGTTGTGTCGCGGTCGAAAAAAGTGCTGGGCGGCCTCTTCTTCGCTCACGCCGAGCCCGGCAGGTTCGACGAGAATTGCGAAGACTTCGTTCGCGGCATTGCCGCTCACGCGGCGGTCGCCATCGACAATGCTCACCTTCACCGGCGGGCACAGATCGAACTGGAGCAACGCAAGCGTGCGGAGGAGCGGCTTGAATTGCTGCTGGGTGAGGTCAAGCACCGCTACAAGAACGCGGTCGTCACCATTCAATCGATCGCGACGCAAACGTTCAAGGACGCAAGCGCCGAAGCCCATGAGCGCTTTGGCGCGCGCCTCTCGGCGTTGGGGAAGGCGCTCGACTTGCTCACAACACGGGACTGGGACCGCATCGCTGCTGCCGATGTCGTCACGCGCGCCTTGGCGCCGTTCGATTCCGGACGACGCTGGTCCGCGAACGGAGTCGAGGCGTCCTTGAGCTCGGATAGTTCGCTCATTCTCTCGCTTGCGCTGCATGAGCTGGCCACGAACGCACTGAAGTATGGCGCGTGGTCCAACGGCGAGGGGCGGGTGGATGTCTCTTGGGAATTTGCCGATCTGGAAAGAACACGGCTGCGGATTCACTGGCAGGAGATCGGCGGTCCGCCCGTCTCGCCGCCGGAGAGATCCGGCTTCGGCACGACCCTGATCGATCGCGCCCTTGGCGGACCGCAAGGGAGCGCGAAGATCGAGTTCGCACCCGATGGCTTGCGCTGCACGTTCGAAGTTCCGCTCTAAGCTTCGGGCTGGCAGTAACCTCCCCGAAACCAAATCACTCGTTTTTGGGCGAGTCGATTCGGTCGGGGGACAGGGATGACGCACAACGACGCGCTGGCCGCTTTTCTCGGGCCAGAGCTTTTCGAGCGGCTCGAATGGAGCCGGCTGAGCGAGGGCCAGCGTGCCGCGATTCTCTCTGTGTTCCGAGTCGGTTTGGGCGCGGGCGCGCAATCGGGCGCGGTATCGATGATCGATTGCGTGCTCGGTCGTGGGAAGGTGCTGATCTGCGAGGACGGCTCGCGCTGGCAGGCGCGCGACCGCGACGATGCGGAGCTGATCGAAGACTGGGGAGCGGGCGCGCTGGTGGCGATCCATCGCCAGCTGGTCTACAGGCTCGACCCTTACGAGGCGGCGGAAGTGGAGTTGCTGAAGCTGTAGGCGCCAGGTGTCAGGTGTCAGGTGTCGGGTGTCAGGCATAGAGATTGACACCTGACACCCGACACCTGACACCTTTTGTATGAGCTACGAAACAATCCTTCTCGACATCGCTGACGGCGTCGCCACGCTGACGCTGAACCGGCCGGAGCGGATGAACGCGTTCACCGATCAGATGGCGCGGGAGATGATTGCGGCGTTCGATGAGACCGATGCGAACGACGATGTGCGCGCGGTGATCGTCACGGGCGCGGGGCGGGCGTTCTGCGCGGGGGCGGATCTGGGCTCGGGTGGGGCGACGTTCGATTACGAGAAGCGGCTTGCCGCTCGCGGCGTGAAGGAAGAGTTCGATGCCGAGCGCGCGCGCGACGGCGGCGGCAAGGTCGGTCTACGCATCTACGAAAGCCTGAAGCCGGTGATCGCGGCGATCAACGGCGCAGCCGTGGGCGTGGGCGCGACGATGACATTGGCGATGGATATCCGGCTTGCGGTCGAGGGCGCGAAGATCGGCTTCGTGTTCGCGCGGCGCGGCATCGTGCCTGAGACGCTGTCGTCCTATTTCCTGCCGCGGCTCGTGGGCGTGTCGACCGCGCTCGAATGGACGATGACCGGGCGCGTGTTCACGAGCGAAGAAGCGCACGCGCGTGGCTTGGTGCGCTCGCTGCACAAGCCAGATGAACTCCTGCCTGCCGCGCACGCGCTGGCGCGCGAGATCGCCGACAACACAGCGCCCGTCTCGGTCGCACTTGCGCGGCGCATGATGCTCGACATGCTGGACGCTTCGCACCCGATGGAGGCGCATCGGCTGGAGAGCCGGCTGATGGTCGCTCGGGGCCGTTCGGCCGATGCGAAGGAGGGCGTGACGTCGTTTCTGGAGAAGCGCGCGGCGGAGTTTCCGGACAAGGTGTCGAAGGACATGCCGCAGCCGTTCCCGTGGCGGCCGACGCCGAGCTTCAAGGAGTAGCTCTGAAGGATTGCGCGTCTTCGGGCGCGCATCAACGGCGCCTTTGGAAATGCAGGCCTGAAGGCCCGCGCTCCTTTAACCCCGCCGATACTGCACGAAGCCTTTGTATTCGGCGACCTGGTCGTAGAGCTTGCGAGCGGTCGCGTTGTTTTCCTGCGTCAGCCAATAGACGCGGGCGCAATGCAATTCGTCGGCGCGGGCGTAGACGGTTTCGATCAACGCGCGCGCGACGCCGCGGCGGCGCGCGGCGGGGGCGGTGAAGAGATCTTCCAGGTAGCAGAAATTGTTGATCGCCCAGGTGCCGCGATGGATCACACAATGCACGAGGCCGATCAGCTCTTTGATCTCGTTGTCTTCGGCGACGAAGCCGAACATCGGCTCGTCGGGATCGTGCAGGCGCGACCACAGCACCTCGATGACGACCGGCTCCATGCGCGCTTCGTAGAAATCGAGATAGCCGGCCCAGAGGTTCTCCCAGCCGGGTCGATCGGTTTTCGCGAGTTCGCGGACGGTGAAGCTCATGGCGTCACGCGTTCGCGCTTGCGGCGCGCGAGACGGCGGCTTCGGCGCCGGCGTCGGCGCGCTCCATGAAGAACGAGCCGGTCGTCGCTGGCAGCGACCACTGGCCCTCGATGCGCGTGAAATCGGCGTTCACCGAACCCTCGTACCTGACCGTGTGCGCTTGCCCGCCCGCGCCGTCATAGCGCTTGACGAAGCTTACCGTCAGACCGGCGCGCGCGCCCCTTACAGTTGCGAAAAGGCGCGAGGCGGCGGGATCGCCGAACGTGTTCGGCTCGTCGATTTCGCCCGTGAACTCCGCGCCGTTTTCTTCAAGCCGCGCGTTGAAGGGCACGGATTGGCGCGACCAGGGGTAAGTGTAGGCGCCGTTCCAGATCCCGGTCAGCGAGTCGTATTTCTTTACGCGCCGCGCGGCGCGCGCTTGCGGCTTGCCCAGCCCGGGGGCGATCGCCTCCTCATTGAGCGCGAGAACGGAGACGAGCGCCAAGCCCGCGGCGGCGACGCGGAGCGGGCTCGGCCTGCGCATCACGCGGCCTTGGCCATGGCGCGGTCGAGATTGTCGGCGACCGCGTCGAGGAAGCCTTCGGTGGTGAGCCACGATTGCTCGTCTCCCACGAGCAGCGCCAGATCCTTGGTCATCTGGCCGCTTTCGACCGTGTCGACCACGACTTTCTCCAATAAGAGCGCGTAGTCGATGAGCTTCTGATTGCCGTCGAGCTTGCCGCGATGGGCAAGGCCCCGCGTCCAGGCGAAGATGGAAGCGACGGAGTTAGTGGACGTCGGTTCGCCCTTCTGGTGCTGGCGATAGTGGCGCGTGACGGTGCCGTGCGCGGCTTCGGCTTCCATTGTTTTGCCGTCGGGCGTGAGGAGCACGGAAGTCATCAGGCCGAGCGAGCCGAAGCCTTGCGCCACTGTATCCGACTGCACGTCGCCGTCGTAGTTCTTGCACGCCCAGACGAAGCCGCCGGACCATTTGAGAGCGGCCGCGACCATGTCGTCGATCAGGCGGTGCTCGTAGGTGATCTTCTTGGCTTTGAATTGATCGGCGAACTCGGCGTCGAAGATGTCCTGGAACAGATCTTTGAAGCGCCCGTCGTAAGCTTTGAGAATGGTGTTCTTGGTCGACAGATAGACCGGCCAGCCTTTCATCAGGCCGTAATTGAAGGAAGCGCGGGCGAATTCCTTGATGCTCTCATCGAGATTGTACATCGCCATGGCGACGCCCGAGCCCGGCGACTGGAACACTTCGTGTTCGATGGTCTGGCCGTCTTCGCCGACGAACTTGATGGTGAGCTTGCCTTTGCCGGGGAATCTGAAATCGGTGGCGCGGTATTGATCGCCGAAGGCGTGGCGGCCGACGACGATGGGCTGGGTCCAGCCAGGCACGAGGCGCGGCACGTTCTTCATGATGATGGGCTCGCGGAAGATGACGCCGCCCAGGATGTTGCGGATGGTGCCGTTGGGCGACTTCCACATTTTCTTGAGACCGAACTCCTTCACGCGCGCTTCGTCGGGCGTAATGGTCGCGCATTTGACGCCGACGCCGTATTGCTTGATGGCGTTGGCCGCATCGATGGTGACCTGGTCGTCGGTGGCGTCACGGTGCTCGATGCCGAGATCGAAATACTTCAAGTCGACGTCGAGATAGGGGTGGATCAGCCGCTCCTTAATGAGCGCCCAGATGATCCGGGTCATCTCATCGCCGTCGAGCTCGACGACGGGGTTGTCCACCTTGATCTTGGCCATGCGTCTCACCTCTGCTTTTCGGGGCGGGTCGTAGCAGGTCAGGTGTCAGGTGTCAGGTGTCGGAAAGGTGTGGCGTGCGGTCTGGTTTTCGACCCCTGACACCTGATACCTGACACCTGACGATGACCCGTGCGCGAAACATGCCAGCGCCGATCGAGGAGGACTGGCCCGCGATCTGCTTGGTGCGCCCGCAGATGGGCGAGAACATCGGCGCGGCGGCGCGCGTGATGCTGAACTTCGGCCTCACATCGCTGCGGCTGGTGGCGCCGCGCGACCGCTGGCCCAATCCGAAGGCGGAAGTGGTCGCGGTCGGCGCCGATCACGTGCTGCAGCGCGCGCGCGTGGACTGGCGGCTCGAGGACGCGCTCGCGGATGCGACTCTGGTTGTGGCGGCGACGGCGCGGCCGCGCGGGATGGAAAAGCCGGTGTGGGGGCCGCGCGTGGCGGCGGCGAAGCTGCGCGCGGCGATCGCCGCGGGCGAGCGGCCGGTCGTGATGTTCGGGCCGGAAGCGGCGGGACTGGAGTCGGACGAAGTCGCCAAGGCCGATGCGATCCTGACGCTGCCGGTCAATCCGGGCTTCGCCTCGCTCAATCTGGCGAACGCAGTGGCGGTGTTCGCCTACGCTTACGCCGAGGCGCGGCAGGGCGCGGACCTCCCGCCCTGGTTCGCCGACCAGCAGAGCCCGCCGGCGGCGCAGGAGGAGCTCGAGGCGCTGTTCGCGCATCTGGAGGAAGAGCTTGAGCGCGGGCGGTTTTTTCATCCGCCCGACAAGGCGCCGCTGATGAAGCGCAATCTGCGCGCGCCGCTCCTGCGGGCGCGGCTGACCGAGCAGGAGGTCCGCACCCTGCGCGGCGTGATCAAGGCGCTGACGATCGGGCGCGGCGGGCGAAAGCAGGGCGATCCGTCGTAAGGGGCTTTCCCGCGACGGGGGAAATTGTTTATCCACAGCGCGCGGACCCCGGGGAGAGCATGCAGCACGCCCGCAAGCGAAAACGGTCGGAGACCGACGCGCCGACCTCGCGCGCGCTCGTCCCCTGGGGCGGCGAGCATGTCGATGTCGACCGCTTCTGGGCCGAGAGCTGGATCGATTTGCTCAACCGGCAGCGCTGGCTGTCGAAGAAGCTGAAGCTGGAGACCGCGCCCTGGGTGGTGAATCAGGAGGCGGGCATCATTCAGTTTGAGCGCAAGGACGGGGCGCTGGTGAGCGCGCCGGTGCAGATCGTCGGCGCCTGGAATCCGCGCACGCATATGTTCCGCTGGGGCTGGGATCACCCGATGGTGCACACCCGCCTTCGCGCCGACGCCGAACGCACGCGCTGGTTCGGCGACAAGCACGAGTTGGAAGAGCTCACGGCGCGCGCGCTCAAGATGAGCGAGCAGGAGGCTTGGCAGATGGCGGCGCTGGCGCTGAAAGTGAACGGCGCGCACGGCGTCTATCGCGGACCGACGGAGGGGCCGGTGATCTTCATGACGCTCGGCGAGCCCAAGGTGAAGAAATAGGTGCGACGCCTCGCCAGCGTGATTGCGGCGTTCGCGCTGGTGGCGTGCGCCAATCCCGATGTGGCGAGACTGGATGCGGCCGAGACGACGTTGGCCGATTATCTCGATGCGGCGGGCGCGGTGGACCTGCTGGATTCCGGGGTTCGGGACAGCTTCGACGGCGCTTCGCTGGAGACGTGGCGGACGCGTTACGCCGCGAACGAAGCGGCGCTGCGCGCCGCGATCGAGGGTATCGAAGACGAGCGGCTCTCCGCGCAGGATCGCCGCCGCCTCGCCAGCATGCGCGCGGCGCTGGCGTTGCGGACGGAGGTCGAGGGCGAAGCGCGCTGCGAAGACGCGGCGGCGACAAGTTCGGGGCCGGCGTTGCGCGCGGCGCTCTATGCGTGCTTCGACAGCCTGGGCGATGCGATCGCCTATCGCGGCGAGCCGGTCGGCCGGGTGCAGGCTCTGACCTTGCTCGATACGTTGGAGAGCAGCGCAGAGCGGCGCGCGGTGTTCGAGGCGATGGCGCCGCTGGCGCGGGCGATCCATCCGGGCGGCGCCGCCAGCGCTTATGTGCGCATGGTGCGGATCGAGAACGCGCGCATGCGCGCCAACATCGACGCCGCCCTGCAAACGATCGGACTTGACGCGGAAGCGGGCGAGGCTTGGCTGGAGCGTGCGCTGGAGCTGTGGTCGCGGACCTTGCCGTACGCGTCCGCCGAGCCGTGGGATTTTCGCTATCTGATGCGCGGCGCGGTCGATCCGGCGCTGGCGACGTGCGCGAGCGCGGCGGCGCAGATCGACGCGAATGCGCGCTTCTACCGCGATCTCGGCGCCGATCTCGATTCGCTCGGCGTCATTATCGACGCCGACAGCGAGGCGCCCGTCGCCTACGCGGACTTTGTGCGGCTGGGGCGCGAGATCGATGGGCGCTGGCGGCCGGCTGTTGCCTGGACCACGCTGGAGATGGCGGACGGCGGGCCGGATGCGGCGGCGCTGCTCGTGCACGAGACCGGCCACACGGCGCACTACGCGGCGATGCGCGCGCGCCCGTCGCTGACCCTGCCGGAGGATTTGACGCTGGTGCTTGAATCGACGGCGGACATCACCGCGTGGAGCGTGTGGGCGCCGGCGTGGCAGGAGAAATATGTAGGCTGCGCCTTCCCGGAGGATGCGTCGCTGCGCGCCAGACTGGCGCCGATCATGATGGACATGGCGTGGGGGCTGTTCGAGATGCGCATGGCGCGCGCGCCGGATGCCGAGCCGAACCTCGTGTGGGGCGAGATCATGCAGCGTTACTTCCGCGTGCGCCGGCACGACGAGTTCGCCTGGTGGGCGGCGCGCGGGCAGCTGGTGGAAGAGCCCGGCTATATGGTGAACTACGCCTTGGGCGCGTTCGTGACGGCCGATCTGCGCGCGCAGATCCGTCAGGCGATCGGCGACTTCGATGCCGGCAATACGCGCTGGTACGCGTATGTGTCGCGCGAGCTCTATGCGCGCGGCGGCGAAGATCCCCCGCACGTCCTGTTGCGCCGCTTCCTCGGGCGCGATGTGCGGCCGGATGCGTTTCTGGCGGAGCTGGAGCGGCTTGGCGCGCTGAGCGCGCTCGAAGGGCAATAGGGCAATAGGGCAATAGGGCGTCATAAGCCGGGCGCGCTTTGTGCGAGCGCACGCCCTTATTGCCTTATTGCCCTATTGCCTTACTGCCCTGGTTTTCGCGCTTGCGCGAAAGCTCAACTTGAATCGCTGAACACATACTGCCCCTTGAGCGATGCGCCGAGCGCGTCGCGGACGAGGGTGGGGTCGTCGCGA